>VFQP010001432.1_pt1 | contig 31952 bp, 48 predicted proteins | sample 3512351 | NCBI WGS metagenome assembly VFQP01 (sample SAMN10412372, study PRJNA504923) | tailings metagenome | isolation source: Relicate 1 Philex TSF1 revegetated site | place: Philippines: Tuba, Benguet | collected 2017-08-29
CACACACACACACACACACACACACACACACACACACACACACACACACACACATGACCTCATACACCCCAACACACTCCCCAACACGCTCCCCAACACGCACCCAACCACACTCCCCAACACACCACTCCACTCCACCTACCGTCCCAACACCTGCCACCCACTCCCCTGCAATGCCCCACCATACTCGACTGCCCCCAATGTACTCGCATACTCCTTGGGAAAATCGGTACGAGGGTGTGTTTGACGGCCCAGTACCTCAAACATGGCGAGCAGGTTGGTGTAGGGTTCATTTTGGGAAATATCTATGGAATCCACCTTGGCTACTTGAGAGAGTTCTAGAATGACCCACTTGTCCACCTTTTGTGTGAGGGTGTGTGTGAGAGAGGGGGTGTATGTGAGACGGGATGTATGAGAGAGAGGGTGTGTGAGAGAGAGGGGGTGAGACAGAGGGGTGGAATAACAGAGAAAGTGTATGAGACAAGTGTGAGAAATGAGGGGTTCAAGGATGATACCAACTAGTACACCCCCCACACACGCACACACCCAAATCAAAAATAAAACACATCCCAATCTCAAAAAAACATCACACCTGACAATCGCTCTTCATAAAGGTATCCCCATCCTGATCCAGTAACGCATGGGGTTTACGTGCCTCTGCATGTGCAGCCACCACCTTGGCACCATCCTTTGCCACTGCAAGATTAACCCGCTCGTAGTCATCCATCACATGCCCATCTGCTTGAGGTCCCTGAAGCATTGTCTCCACCTCTGTCACACGCTCCCCACCATGGAGCTCACCCACGTCATCCCTGCGTGCCGCATCATCACCTCCTTGCTCCAGCACGCCATCTGCAGCAGCAGGCAGCGTGAGCAATGGGGGCCATTCAGCAAGATGGCCCCCCAAGGGGATGACGCGTGCATGCTGCCGACGTGCGTCCTGAACTGTCACAGCGTAATCGCCTGCCAGTGCATGGCAGCAACGTCGTGCCTCTGCATCATACTTGGCAGTGTGCCATGCAAGGTCGTCACTGCGCCACAACGTCACCATGGGATGTGGGTGATCGGCATTAGGTGCCGTCTCGTTGCCCCAGCCACCATCAAGTCGGATGATGGGGTTGAGTGCATCTGCACATGCAGGCAGGAATGGTATGCAGGCAGGCAGATCGCGTGTCCAGCGTGCCACACACTGCTGACGGCAAGATGTGGCGTTGATGCAACACAGGGTTTTGACAAGTTCATCACTGTACCCAAACGTTGCACCCCACAGCTCGAGCTGCACGCCATGTATCCATGGCAACCACCAGGCCAACAGCAGCACACACGTAAGGCGCGCCGTGTTTTTGTTTGTTTTTGATGGTAATGATGGATTGGTCTTGAGTGGTGTTTTTGGTATGTGCAATGGGTGTGAAATAGGTGTGTGCAATAGGCAATAACACGCAGGTGTTTGTGAGGTGAATGTACAAGGGATTGAGAGTGTATGGTGCGATGATATGTATGGATGGCAAAGGATGTGGTGTTGTGGTGTGGTGTGGGCTTGTATTGCTATTACTGTGAGCGAGTGAGAAACCTGCAGTATGAAAGTAGTATCAAATAATGCAGCTCGAGCTGCAGATCTCATAAAATATGCAACATAATTGATCAGCCTCGATAGCCCCATATATATAATTACAATTGTTTGATCATCATACAGATTGCACATAGGTAATTTGATGACAGAAAGTACACCGCCTCAAGTAATATAGGACTTGTCCACCACCATCAGCATGGCATCATCAAAACCACCAAGCAACTATTGGGGCAATGCACTCTTATTGCTCTTTGCAGCAGGTGGCATATACGCATCCTATCTCACACAAGGCATCCTACAAGAAAAACTATCAACCAAACGCTATGGTGCCCATGCAGACCGCTTTCCACATCTCACAGCATTGGCAGGCGTTCAAAGTGTTGTGTGCTTTGTATGGGCAGCCCTCTTGCTTGTCATCTTTCCACCAGCATCTGAAGATAATGCACCTTCCAAAAGGCCACCATTTCATGCATTTTGGAAGGCTGGTCTGACCAATGCTATCGGCCCCGCATGCGGCATGCAAGCACTGAAAAACATCAGCTATCCAGCGCAGGTGAGCATTGCACGGGTGATCACGTGTGGTCGTTCTTGTGTGTTGCCTTTTACGAATTGTACCAAAATACCCCCCACACACGCCCAGGTGTTGGCCAAGAGTTGCAAGATGATCCCAGTGATGCTCATGGGCAGCATCCTGCACGGCAAGCTCTACTCTGCATTTGAATATCTGTGTGTCAGCAGCATTGCAGGTGGGATCAGTTTATTTGCCCTCGCCTCCCCTGGCAAGGCTCGAAAAATTGCTGCCCCCAATGCCCCCCTGGGCTATACATTATGTGCACTCAATCTCCTATTTGACGGCTACACCAACGCAGCCCAGGATGAGATTACCCGCAAACACCACGACAACAGTGCCCTGCACATGATGTGCTGGATGAACTTTTGGTGTGGTGGATACTATTTGGTGTATTTATTTGCTCTCACCGCCCAGGGACCAGAACTGCTCTCCTTTTGCCACACACACCAAGAGGCAGCCTATGACTTGGCAGTCTTTTGCATATGTGGTGTAATAGGGCAGTTGTTTATTTTCTACACGATTCGAAAGTTTGGGTCGCTGACCAATACCATCGTATGTACCACGCGCAAGTTTTTCAATATATTGATATCGGTGGTGTGGAACGGCAATTCACTGGCGGGGACACAATGGGCGGGTGTGGTGTTGGTATTTGCAGGGTTGCTTGCGAGCTCGATCAGCAAGAGCATGGCGAAACGACGTGGGGGCGGCGGGGGTGGTGAGAAGCAAGCGTGATGTGCTCCCCTTGTGTTTCTTCATATTATTTTTTCATATAAGGAGAGAGGCTTTCGTAGCAGAAATCCTCTGCTTCATTTGTTGACGGTAACAACACATAATGAACAACACAGATGCATGTATCCTCACTATTCCTTTTACACAACTATCAACCATAGCCTTTTGTGTAATACTCCAGTCACGATGCATGCCAATGTAACAGACAAGGCACAAAATTGATACACACCTGTTCTGGTGTACACACACAGGCAAACACCAAATCAGCGTGCAAGATTGCTAGAATGATTATATTGTGATGCGCGACACCATGACGATGATGTCGTGCACGACCACAAACCAAGACATGCTCCTCTCGTACATGACAAGCCATGCACATACAGCACTGCTACGACAGTAATGTTGATTATCATGGGGGTTCATTATTGCACACACATGCAGTTGCATGCATACATACTCACGCTCCCACTCCCTCTCACATGCACACACAATCATTGCTGCTGTTGTAGCATGAATACGCAAGCATACTTGCTCCATCCCTATCGTCCCTACAACTCTATCGTCCCTACAACTCTATCGTCCCTACAACCCTATTGTCACCTATCACCCCAGGTGCCTGCTGCTGCTGCTATGAAAGGCATCAGACACCCTGGTCGACAATGCTGTGCGCTGCCACCTGTGTTTTGAGGGCGGAACATGTGCGCGTGTATGGGAGGGTGGGAGGTGGAATGTATATACACTGACCATATAATGTATACTTACTGTACACCACAGCATGAAATAATCACAGCGTGTACAAGGGTGCGCATGTGGCACCCACATGCTTGACACCGCAACACAACACACACACACATATATATACACACATACTATACACATATATTTCTCACATACCGAGCCAGTAGGTAATTTCCCAAGGGTCCCAGGTCCCCAGTAGGCATGCCTGCTGTGTCTGGAGTACCCAACCTCAGCGTGCTCAGCGCACTTGTGACCATTTGACGCACAGCACTTGGCTCCTATTGTTATTGTTGTTCTTGTTATTATTATTACTTAAATGTAATAAAATTATCATTATGATGATGATAGTGGTGGTGATGATGATGATGGTGGTGGTGATGATGATGATGGTGGTGGTGCAGGTAGTAATAATGTATATTGTATATATACGCACATGTATGACACACCACCACCCTCACAAAACACACACATCACCACCAACACCACAAAACACACATCACCACCACCTTCGCAAAATACACACACCCACAAAAACACACACACCTCTTGTTCAACATGCTTGAGAGAATCCAGTGCAACACGAGCAGAGGTGGCTGCATCTGATGCTGGACCGACTGCTGCCAACAGGGCTGGCCGTAATACCTCATCTACAAACCCACCTGTGTGTATATGTGTGTTGAATGTGTGTATGTGCTGGCTGTGTGTACATGTTGCTTGTGTGTTTGTGTTGATTGTGTGCGCATGCATGTTGAATGTGTGTATGAGCATGAGCATCATCCACAGTGATGGATGCACACTATGGTGGTCAACAGCATGGTAAAATAACATCATGGTCAACACAACGGTCAATACCATGCTCAACAACAGCAAGCAACAAAAACCACCACCACCTACCATTACTATGATGCACACCAGTACCCCCATGCATATGTTGCCCCCCCCGAAAGCTGCTCGTCACCGTACCATACCCCCCCTCACGCTCCCCCCCCCCAGCAAGTGGTGGCCGTGATCGTGGCACCTCACGAAATGTCCCATGCTGCCCATCAAGTGCTGAATCCACCAACCCCCGATTCCCCACACTCCCACCCAACACACTCCCATCCGTATCCCCACTTGCTGTTGTAACTGCATGATCCGTGATGATGGTCCCATTACGCGGGGGCCCCGCTTTCCCATACACTCCATCATGCTCATCCCCTCGTTTTTCGCCTCCTCGGCCGAGAATGTCCCCCCGTGCGCTGGGGGGCTCCGCACGGATTGTACCGGTGGCTGCATGATGCATACTCCCCTGCACTGTTGCTCCAGGAAAGTTCCACCTGGGGAGCGTCTGCTGTGAATTACCACCACCACCACCTGCTGCTGTATTGGTTGCACTCACATCAGGGCGCTCCAGGGTATGAGGCTGACTGCAAAATTCACCCACACGAGTGAGCCAGTCACGAGGAGGGTGTGTGGCATGGGCAACAAAGGGGTGCTGCAGGAGTTGTCGCACAGTGGGGCGGTCCCCAGGGGCCTGTTGTTCAGGTGGGGGTGGGGTGAGGGTGTACAGGGAATGTGTGTGTGTGTGTGTATGAGGAGAGGTACGGTGTTGCAATACATTGTCATTGACACACACACACACGCACACAAACAAACAAACACACCTTGTGTAAGCATGTTGCTACGAAATCTTTCAACTGGTTGCTAAAGGGTCCCTCCAATGTGGGAGGGGGCTCCTTGGGTATGAGAAACAGCACTCGCATTGGGTGTGTGTCTGCTCTAGGTGGGCGACCCATGGCCAACTGCGTGTGAGTGGTGGAGTGTAAGTGGGTTGTACAATTGGGTATAGGTGGGTGGAGTGTAGGTGGGTGCAGTATACGTGGGTATAGGCAGGCGCACAATTCATGAAATTTTCAATACCCAACAGCACTACGAGACGCGCACACACCATCCACACATGCAACACCCCCCCATACCCCTCCCCCCAAATTACCATACACACCTCAATCGCTGTGATCCCCAGGCTCCACACATCTGCACTCTCCCCATACCCCTCATCCGAGTTTTCAATCACTTCTGGTGCCATCCAATACGGTGTCCCCACAAATGTACGACGCCTGTAGCCCAAAGTGCCGCTCAATTCCCCAGTCACACCGAAATCAGTAAGCTTGATGGCACCCTGGCGGGAGACCAGGATGTTGGCGGCCTTGATGTCACGGTGCACACGGTGTTCCGAGTGGAGGTACTCGAGGGCACAGAGAGTTTGGCGGAGGATGTAGGCTACGTGTGATTCGGAAAGTGGTCCATCAAGAAGCTGTGGGGGGATGGGGGGGGATGATGATGATGAGGGATGATGATCGTGTGCCATCGTAGAGCGCAGTAAAGACCGCTGATAAAAAGTAAATATGCTGTTTACATTGTGTGCACCCACACAGGGGTTAGCTTACCATGTCTGCGAGGGAGCCTGCCATGAGCTCCATGACGATGCACAACTCTGAAGAGCCAGGTTCAAGCATGCATCCAAAGTAACGAGTGATGTACTCGCTGCGACATGCTGCAAGCACCGCAATTTCCTGTGTGCATGGGGTGGCATGGGGGTGTGTACACGAGGACTTGCGGTACGTCATCTGGTCAAAATCCAGACGCACACCTTGCTGATGTCATCAATGTCGTCCTCCCTGTGTTGCATGTGTAGGATGTATATATGCCATGAGCAAATACAACAAATACAACCCCACATACACATCTTCAAGGTTTATGACTTTCAGTGCCACTTCATCGCCAGTGTCCCTTGCGATTCTGTGCAGGCAGCATTGTCGCGATGCTTTGTTGTGCAAGTTTTCACAATTGATCAACAATCAACGTCACGTGCACTATGCCTACCCTCGAAACACGTCTCCAAACGAGCCCTTGCCGATGCATTCGAGTTTGGAATACAGTGGCAAGCTACTGTTTTTTATTGTCGTTGTTTGTGTAGACATTACTGCAGACATGATTGTCTGTCACGCATTAGTTTGTTGTGCCATGTGGGTAGTGAGGTGTGTAAGTAATTGATGATGCGATGCTCCCCAACAACACATGCTTGGTACTTGAATTGATGGTGTTTTGGGGTTGTGTTGGTTGTAGTGTATAGCATTTTCTGTGTTATTTTTGTGATTTAGTTTTGTCCCCACACAAATCATCATGGTACACACAAACATCATGAGCTGAATCAACAACCGACATCAACGACGATTCTGCAGTAACAAAAATACATAATGGGGAGGCGTAAGCAGGGTGCATCTCCCCAAAAGGATTTGGGATTGATTGAATATCGCAAGCGTCGTGCCCCAAGCAGTCTGCCACCTATACCACTCGAAGATCTACCTGCATGGCTTCAGCAAGAGCCACAGGAACGGTCTGTGGTGAAAAAGAAGCGAAAAGTGAAAGCCACTCAGGATGGCGCATTGATCCCCATGCCAAGCGTGGACAATGCTGTGCTGTTGCTCGGGATGTTTGACATGGCTGCTGCGAGCAGTGCACAGGGTTCTGGGTGTGCAACACTGCAGCTGTCCAGTGAAGCAGTACCTGGGAGCAATAGTGTCGTGCAGACACTGTTGGCGGGGAGTGCAGATGGCGGGGAGGATGAAGATGTTCCATGCACCATTGTGGTATGCGGTGTGGTATGTGTTGATGCCCCAGTGTACTTGTTTTAGATGTTACCCATATCAACAACAACACACAGGGAACGTTTACGTTACCAGAGGCCATGGGTTGGGCATTGCATCGTCTTGTCAAGGCTGGCCATGTCACACTCCAGCCAATCACATCCCCCGCATCCTCCTCTGCATCCAACAACACATTGGATGGGATGGTGTGTGCGTACGTGACAAAGGATGCACCATTGCAGGAGTTGCCACACCCGAGCATGGCGGCATCAAAGGTGATGTTGGTTGTGATCAGGGGGGAGATGTATTCCGTGTTGCATGGTGTGGGCAGATTTTTTTTTCTTCCCGTTCATGGTTGTTTGTAACACCATGTACAACACCATGCACATACACACAGAGGCAAGTCCACGTCGACATGTTGGCACTGGTGTTGTTCATTCGACCCACCTTGTCACCGACGTTTGTGGACGATGAGGATGACAATGTTGCGGTATGTGATGGTGTACAATTGTGGTGTACATATGCTGCACATACACCATGTTGCTTTACTAATACTATGAACACACAAACTCACAACACACATTGTGAGTGACACAATATGCCACAACACACATTGTGTACACACCACATGAAAAACCACCTTTAAAACACAGGCCCCTCTCTCCCCCCGAAAGGCCACCCTGCGAAGTGCTCACCCACCCACCACCACCACCACCACTGACACCACAACAACAACCACAACAACCACGTTTGATGCTGCAGAGCTCTACAGTGCAATTCGTCCCCCAAAAGATGCACCAGAATACCCCACCACCCTCCCTGGGTTGGTACCACAGCTGCGCACGTACCAGAGTCAGGCGGTGGCATGGATGATACGCCGTGAAACGCAAGGGGGGGACAAGGAAATGCAAGGGGAGGATGGTGATGCTTTGAACAAGGCACTTGGTACCAGCAGAAGCAGCAACAATGGCAACAACAAAATGGACATTCACCCATTGTGGAGGGAGCTGACATGTCAAGAGGGGCGCCCATCCTTGTATTTTAACATGTACAGCGGGGTGCTGTGTGTGATGCAACCACGTGCGTCCCCACCTGTGCGTGGTGGCATACTGGCAGGTGTTGCGGGGCGGGGGGTGTTTGTTTGTGTGTGTGTGTGTATGTGTGTGTGTGTGTGTGTACATACACATGCTTGCTCCTCCTGCATACACGTGCACATACATGTTTGCTTATTGATATTGGTTTGTGTACACATCCACATCCACATGCTCCTCCCATATTGTTTTCTGTACACATACACACCCATATGCTCCTACTGGACCTTCACACCCACACAACACCACAGATGAAATGGGTTTGGGAAAGACTGTTGAGGTGCTTGGGTGTATACTGGGACATGCAAAACCACAAGAGGATGACGCAGAGGTGTGTTTGTAGTGTATGGGTGTTTGTATGTCGTGCAATGTATGAATGCACAGTGTGTAAATGCATAATATATAAATGCACAGTGTACACATGCATAATATATACATGCATGGTGTATACAGTGTGTCATAATACACAACCATGCAGTGTCAGTGTACCACACACACATCACACACCCCACACCCACCCCCCTTACACACACACAGGCTATGGACACACACCATGACAGCAGCACCATCGCAGCCCCCCCCGGCCCCTGTGTATGTGGCAATGCACATGTACCAGCAGGAAAAACACTGTGGCTGCAATGTGAGGCGTGTGAATCATGGTTTCATGCACGGTGCTTGGGGATTCGTAAGTCACCTGCAGGTGTGTTTGTTGTTGAGTGTGTGTGTGTGTGTATGTGTTGTCATGGCATGTGAGTGTGTGAGTATTGGGTTTGTCAACTGCAATGGTACTTGTATGTACAATCATATACACAATGCAACGTGCGTGAGATACAGCACACTCTACACACCCCCTTGTACACCCCCTTGCCTGTACTATACATTCCCTTCCCATGCACCCCCACCTTTTTATACATCCCTCTACCTCTATACCTCTACCTCTATACATTCCCTTCCCATGCACCCCGTTCCTGTACACCCCGTTCCTGTACACCTCCTTGGTGCGCACTCTTCCATACACCCCACACGCTACAGAGCATGAAGCATGGGTGTGTCCTCGTTGCACCAAGTTGCGTTCTGCTGTACACAACCCCTCACAAGCCAAAACCACCCTCATCATCTGCCCGGGGTCAATCCTCCACCAATGGGAGGCTGAGATACAACGACACACTGTGCCTGGAGCACTATCGGTATGTGCGGTGTGGTGTGTGTGTGTTGTTCATCTGTGCTGTGTGTGTTGTTCATCTGTGCGGTGTGTGTTGTTCATCTGTGCGGTGTGTGTTGTTCATCTCTATGGTATAGTTTACACTCCCCCCCTCCCCTCTCTCCCCCCCTTCCCTCTCTCCCTCCCCCTCTCTCTCTCGCGCATACACCCTCCCCCCCTCCCCCCACCTCCCCCCCCCCCACAGGTACTTGTATATCTAGGTCAACCTCAGAGTGCAGAACACAGTCACCTAGTCACCACAGCAGGGGACCTAGCACAGCATGACATAGTATTGACAACGTATGAGGTGCTGAGACAGGAACTGCACAAGCACCAGGCACAGGAGGCTGCAGGTCAAGCAAGGGGACGCCGAACTGCACAACGATACCAGGTTTGTGTTTGTGTTTGGGTGGGTGTGGGTGGGTGGGTGGCTGTGATGATGTATGCCTGGTGGATGTGGATGTGTACGCGTATGTGTATGTAGACATATACCATGTGCGTATGTGTGCATGCATATCGACACACAACATACCCATGCACACTCTACCACACACAACATACCACCACACACACAACCACCACCACACACACACACACACCTTTCAGGTCATCCCCACTGCGCTCCCTCATGTCAATTTCTGGCGAATCTGTCTCGATGAGGCCCAAGAAGTGGAGAGTGGAGCTACTGGTGCAGCCAAACTGGCACTGCAACTGAGTGCCAGGCACCGGTGGGGGGTGACAGGGACCCCCATCAGCAGGGGGGCGGAGGATTTATATGGGCTGCTTGCGTTTCTGCGTGCTGACCCTTATGATGAGAGGGGGTGGTGGGATAGGGCGCTGCAGCGACCATATGAAGCGGTGTGTGTGTGGGGGGGGTTGTGTGTGTGTGTGAGAGAGAGAGTTTGTGTGTGTTTGTCGTGTAAAATTGTATTGTTTCTGTAGGGGGAATGTTTGACTTTATGCAATGACCTATGCATGGATGTCGTGTGTGTGTTGTCTTCAAAGTCAACTGTACTGTGTGATGCCAGCACCACCACCCACCTTGCATGCACCGACCCCACTCCCACACACACACAGGGTGACACAGCGGCACGTGCTCGCTTGCTCTGCCTGCTCTGTCCAGTGTACCCACAGGGCCTGATGTGGCGCAATGCCAAGTCTGACGTGGCGCATGACCTAGACATACCACCACAGCATGCCCTGTTGACCTCCTTGACCTTCAACGCCATTGAGCGCCATTGGTATCAGCGACAACATCAGGTGGTGTGGGGGGGTGAGGGTGGTGTGATGGTTGTGAGGGGGTGGTGTGATGGTTGTGAGGGGGTGGTGTGGTTGTGGGGGGATGGTGTGATGAGAAGGGTATGTGTTCAATTGCTTTTGCATTTGATTTAAGCTGTTGTTTTTATGCTCTTGAATCACCCATCCTCCCATAAAAACACACTTTTATAAATGTTAACACCCGTACACACACGTATATGTAAACATTTATACACACACATACTCTCATATACACATGCACTCTGCAATATACACCCAACTTCACCCCACCACACAAACACATAGGATTGCATTGTGCATGTGCGAGCAGTCCTTCCAGCCCAGCTTCGTCGAGCAGTCACATGGTCAGACCTACCCACCTCCCCTCCTGACAATACCAACCAGCCCAACAACAACAAGAACAAGAACAACAACAACAATGACAACAACACAGCAGGGCCCTCCTCCAGATCCCCCCCCGGCCCCTCCCCCCCTGGTCTCCGCAGCCCCCCTCCCCCCTCCGCAGCAGCCCCTCAAGACACCACCATGTCCATAGAGTTGCTCCTCCCTCCCAACAAACAAAGGAAGCTACTAGAGCAGCTGGTCAAGCTCCGCCAGGCATGTTGCCACCCCCAAGTGGGGGCCGGTGGGGTTCGGCAGCTTGAGGCGAGTACGAGGCCCATGTCTATGGATGAGGTGTTGGAATACATGATTACTCAGACTGCAACAGAAGCAGAGGAGGAGCAGAGGAAGGTATGAGGGTGTGGGTGGTGGGTGGTGGTGTATAGGATGTAGGGTGTGTGGGTGTATCCTGTATGTACATATGTAACTACATACATACATCTACATACACAGATCAACATACACACACATACACATACTCACACATCTACATATACACACACTTACACACACCTACATACACACACACTTACACACACCTACATACACACACCTACACACACCTACAAGCACCTACATATACGCACCCTCAAACTCCCCCCCCCACACACACCCCTAGGCAATAGCAGCCATCAACGGCCTAGCAGGGCTCCACATCCTGCAGGGGGACCTTGTTGAAGCTGTACGCTGTTATCGTAGTGTGCTGCACATGACAGCCACCAACGCCCCCCTCATACGAGCAGACCCATTGCAAAAGTTGCACACAATGCACAATTTGGCAGAATTGCTGGGGCCGGATGGCAAGGGGGTGCCGGGGGTGGTGCCCACGTTGCGAGACACGAGCTTGCAGGTGTGGTGGGTGAACGATGTGGTGGGTGAACAATGTGGTGGTGGGTGAACAATGTGGTGGTGGGTGAAGTGTGTTGCGGTGGTCGGACGGTGTCGTGGTGGTGGCTGTTTTTGTGCGTGCATGCCAAATACATTCCACTTGATGCACACTCACCTTGTACACACACACATATTGTACACGCACCTTTTACACACATACACACCTTGTACACACACACACCTTGGTACACACCCCCACACCCCCACACCCAGGCTGACGCTGACCGTATCCGGGATGACTATGTTGTCAAGTTTACAGCACGTGTGGCCACCACTGCTGCTGACTTAGACGCACTGAGGAGGGATATGAATGAAAAATTGAATGATGGGGATGTGAATGAAGATGGTGCGTGGTGGATGTGTGTTGGTGGTGGATGTGTGTTGGTGGTGGAGGTTCATGTCCTTTGTGTGTGTATGTTTGTATGCGACACACAACACACAAGAACACAAAGAACACACAACAACAACAACAACAATACACAACACACAAAAACAACAAAAACACAAAAACACCACCACACAAAATCACCACCAACATAGTGGTCTCTTCATGGCACATTGGGGCCACCCAGCTCCTTGCCCAACACACCTCGGATAATGGTGACGTCATTATCAAGGCAATCCGGGAAGCATTGCAAGAAGGGGACACATATCATCGTCTCACTGACCGTAATGCAGTGAGCATGGCTGATGGGTTGAGGCATGTGTTGGATTTGAGAATGGTGTTGGATAGACACATACAGAGTGATCGCAGGGTAGGTTTTTTTATGGGGGGTTGCTGTTTTGGGCGTGGGGAAGGGGGGTTGTGGGAAACAGGGGGTGTTTTGATGTTGGTTGCACACCAAATGTGTGGGTGACGGAAAGTTGTGTGGTAGGCAAATTCCTGTGTGGTGCCGCAAACACACAAGCATATATTGACATGTATACACCCCCACACCCCCACACAATCACACCCACAACCCCTCCCCACCCCCCCAAAAGGCACGTGATGCAGCACTGCAAGCCCTCGACACCCTCCAAACAGCATGCACCCGTGCAGACCGATCCCTGGTGCAACAAGCAGGCAGCTGCAGTCGCTGTCGTGCCGAAACGGGTGTACGGGGCCGAGTATGTGCCCATTGCAAGCTCGACGAGCAGTTTATGGAATGGGAAATGGTGTTGTATTATATTCGTGTGAAGAGCATCAAGCAGGGGCAGCGGGTGACGATGCAAGAGGCCCTTATGCAGCGACAGGTGCAGGCGCTCAAACGTGTGGGGCAGGGGGGGCTCAATGAAGAGGGGTTTGAGGGGGACCTGCATGGAGTGGGTATGTGTGGGTGGGTGGGTGGGTGCACGTGTGTATGTGGGTGCATGGGGATGTGGGGATGTGAATACTAATGTGAAGTGGTGTTGGTGGTATGTGCTCTCTTTAGTGTTGACCGTTGTTGACTATCGCTGCATATTGCTTGTTCTTCTTATGTTACGACGTAGTGCACACGGTTGATCATACACCACCCTCCTCCCCAAACCCCTATCTACCCCCAAACCCCACCCCTATCTACCCCCAAACCCACCTCTTTCCCCCCTCCCCCTCCCCCATGTAGAGGAGACCCGACGTGGTCAGGCAACAGGGGTTACAACAGCCAACATTGTTACAAAGCCAAGTGAGGCTGAACAGGTGCTCAATGTGTTGTTATCACAGCTTAAGCAAGTAAAGCTGCCGGGGGGGATTGGTATGTGGGGTGGTGGTGTGTTGTATGGGGGGGTTGGTATGTGTGGTGACTGTGTGGTGGTGGTGTATTGTATGGGAGCGTGGTATGCGGTGTGTTTGGTGATGGATCCTGATGGTTTTGAGGGGTAAACATCGTGTGTTTGCCACCATGCTGCATACATATCCCCAGGTACCACCACCCTACCCACCCACCACACACAGACACACAGCGAGAAGCACTTGTGGAGTTGGGTGAACGTCATCTCAAGGCAATTGAACTGGAGCGCAGGGTGTTTATCAAGTCACGTGCGTTATCATTGGCACAGCGACTCATGTTGTATGCAAGGGATGAGCTGGAGATGGCGGTATGCAGTGTTTTTGGGTGCTGGGTGGGTGGGTGGGTGGGTGGGTGAGCGAGAGAGTGTGCGTGTGTGTAGGGTGTGTGTGTGTGTTTGAACGCGCATGTTGTTCATTATCAATGCCCCACCTCACCGCCCTCTCATGCTACACATCGCCCCGCATATACCTTGACCTCTTCATCCCCTCTCCTCCACTCTCATTCCCCTCTCCTTTCCCTCTCATCCCCTCTCCTTTCCCTCAACCCCTCTTTCTTTTCCCACTCATTCACCTCTCATTTCCTCCCCAGGCATTACGACTTCAGCTCCGTTTCGAGGGGGAGGTTGTCAGTGCACTTGAGCAACATTACAAATTGCATGAGGCTGAGATTCCAGCCCGCAACCATGTATGTGTGTAGTGCATGCATGGGGTGTGAGAGTGTGTGTTTGTGTAGTGCATGTGTAGTGCATGTGTAGTGTATGTGTAGTGTATGAGAGGTGTATGGTGTCATGTGGGTAGCGCAATGTGTATGTATCTCACACAACCTGTACACCAACAAACACACTCACATGTATTCTGCACAGCTGTGCACACCATCACACACACCTCTATACACTCACCATCACACACACCTCTATACACTCACACCTCTACACGCACCTCTGTACGCTCACCAGGATTTCACCAATGACAAGATAGTGGCTGAAGCAACACTCGCTACACGCCTGGGCACCCTGCGATACCTCAAACAACTGCAAGCAACCCGACAAAAACAACAAGAACAACAACAGCAACAGCAGGGAGAACAAGGACATGTAGAACAACAACAGCAGCAACAACAAGAACAACAAAGGGATGGTGGTCCTGTCGACAACAACAACAACACCCACATGGATGGTGATGATGTGGAAATCACAAAGATTATCCACGGCAATGTGTCACGCAATACGAATGTGCAGGCCACCACCACCACCAACAACACAAACACAAACACCATTCAAGTCAAAATGGAGGGGTTGGGTGATGATAGTACCTTTTCAGTGTGTCCAGTGTGTCACGATGAATTGGGCAATGAACTTGTGATGCTGTCATGCGGACATCAGCTGTGCACACCATGTAGTATGATGATGCTTGATAAACTACCCAAGCAAACACCCAAGGTGTGTGTGGGGTGTGTGATGTGGGGTTGGGGGAAGGGTGTGTCGGGATTCGCATGTCACGCCACCTTGCTCTCACCACCTGTGCATGTATACACACGTATTTGTATACACACACTCTGGTATACGCCCCCCCACACTCTCTCGTACCACCAACACACAGCACCATCGACGCATCAATTGTCCCACATGTCGTGCCGCCATCTACGTAGATAACATGGCCTATGTGCGTGCACCCCGCCCCCTGCTTGCTACTACGACCAGCACGGGGGGGACCTCCTCCCCTGGTGCCGGCCCCTCTTCTGCCGGTGCCGGCCCCTCCTCCTCGGCTGCCCCCCACCCATCAGGGGCACCCACCACAACCACAACACAGGACGACGCCGACTACCGATATGAGGGGCGTTTGTACACAGACACGCAACCTGTGGAAGAGTGTGGCATTGCTGTACATGGGCAGTATGGTTCAAAAATCGAAGCAGTGGTGCGCCGTATTCTCTACCTCCTCACCGTTGCACCTGAGAACAAAATTCTGGTGTTTAGCACGTGGCGTGATGTGTTGTCCGTCTTGTCACATGCCCTGCAGGAGAATGGGGTGGATCACCTGTTTCCAGGGGGGGGGGGGGCGGGCAACACGTTTGCGCAGGACGTGGCCAGGTTTCGGGGGCGGGGGGATGGTGTGGGACACTATCAACGCAAGGGGAAAACAAGTAGGGGTGGTGGAAAAAGGGGGGGTGCAGGGGGGGGTGGTAAGGCTCATGCAGGGGGTCGTGGGGTGGGACGACGGGGTGTACATGGTGGTGTACATGGTGGTGGGTATGGTCAGCAGGAGGGTGGTCCGCGTGTATTGTTGTTGATGACCAAACAGGGGGGGAAGGGGCTCAACTTGACAGGTATGCATGTGGCTTGTGGATATACTGTAGAGTGTGGGATGTGATTTTGTACATCTCTCTCTCTCTACATTCTCTCTCTCTACATTCTCTCTCTCTACATTCTCTCTCTCTACATTCTCTCTCCCTGTGTAAGTGTTTATGTGTCTTTTGTTACCTGCAAGTACATTTCCACATGCCAACCCCACAACTACACAACCACACCCTGCATGCATAATCCCCCGTCTCTCTCTCTCTCTCTCACACACACACACACACACACCACTCACCCACCCACCCACCCACCCCCCACACAGAGGCTCAGCATGTGGTGTTGGCAGAGCCCCAATTGGACCCTGCCTCTGAGGCACAGGCAGTCAACAGGGTGCATCGCATTGGTCAACAATCAGAAACATGGGTGCATAGGTATGTGTGGTGTGAAATGAGAGGGGATGAAATGAGAGGGGAGTGGTTGGGGTACTGTGTGCTAATGGGGTTGCTGTGGTGTTTGGTATTACTACTACTAGGAATCCCCTATGTATGTCTTGGTATATCGCTCCAAGGTGTATTGCCCAGTATCCTACCACGGTATACATCACACAACACCCATACCCTTGTTACATGCCCACCACCACTGCATCACTAGCATCATCAGTAACAACAAAAACAACGATAACAAACAACACAAAAACACAGGTTTGTGGTGGAGAGGACGGTGGAGGAGAATGTCTACCGCCTTGTACAACAACGTGCAGCAGCAATGAACCTCTCAGCAGCTGCTGTCGCAAAACGTGGTGCTGCCGATGAAAAGAGCCTGTCTGTTCGGGACATTGCTGTGCTGCTGCGGAGTGATTGAGAAAGGAGAGGGGAGGAAGAAATCAAGGCTCCTGTGTGTTTTTTTGATGTTTGTGGTTTTTTGATGTTTTGTACACCCAGGAATGTGTGGTGTTTTGTTGGCAATAATAACGCAGGACGATGCTTGCTTGTTTTGCTGTGTTGCACAGATTTCATGTTATGCTGATGTACACAGGAAAAATGGAACACCAGGAAAAAGAAGACCACAGCACGCAGCATGCGTGCATACAAGTGCACGCAAAACCACACCACGTGTAAAAACAATTGCCAATTCGAAAACACATGCGCTCGACAACAACAAGCCTGCTGTGTTGTGTCAACCACCACGTGCACACAGCACTGCTGCGCTCCGCTCATTACCCTCTTCCCCCACAGTCTCGCGCGCATCACACATCCATCTCCATAACATTACACACCCATCTCCTCAACATAACACACCCATCTCCTCAACATAACACATCCATCTCCTCAACATAACACATCCATATCCTCAACATAACACATCCATCTCCTCAACATCACACATCCATCTCGTCAAAATCATCATCCTCTTCAGGTGAGGCATACTGGGGTCTCTTGCCATTATGATGCGGTCTCTTGCCATTACCATTGGTGGAAGCCAACCCCCCAGCAACCCCATCCATGGTGTGCACCACATACTGCAGCCCCCCATCCCCCTCTGCATTGACACGCACCACACTGTTGTCTGGGAGGTCTGCTGACACTGCCATGCGCGACAACTTGGTGACCTGGTGTGGGTGTTTTGTGGTGGTGTGTACCAATGTAATGTATTGAAAACTGTGTAGTGTACACATAAGGCAATCATAGTCAAAAACACACAAACACACACAAACACAAACATACAAAAACACAGAAAGAGAGACAGAGCACAAACACTCCACCATCCACACACACACACTCCCCCCCCCCACACAAATCACTTCAAACCCCCCACAACCCCCACCACATACCACATGCTGCTCCAACCATCGCCTCAACGGTCGGGCCCCAAAGCTCGGATCATAACTCTCCTTGACCACATACTCCAATGCCGCGTCACTAAACTGCAAGTGTATATTGCGGTCAACCATACGTGCGTTGAGCTGTTGAATCTGTAGCTTGGCAATACCACGCAATTGTTCTGGCTGCAGGGGGTGAAACATGATGATTTCGTCCAGACGGTTGAGAAATTCGGGTCGAAATGTGGACCGAATCACCTGCATGACCCCCTCCCGTGCAGCACCAGGCGCGTCACGCTGTGCTAACAATATATCGCTGCCGACATTACTCGTCATGATGATGATGGTGTTGGCAAAGGATACTGTGCGGCCCTTGCCATCGGTGAGACGGCCATCGTCCAACACACCCAGGAGCACGTTGAGGACTTCGCGGTGTGCTTTTTCCACCTCATCAAGCAACACCACACTGTAGGGACGGCGACGCACTGCCTCTGTGAGCTGACCACCTGTTGTAGTGATGGTGGGTGTGATGTTGTTTGTGTGTTGAGTAGTAGGTGACACATATGTGCGATAGGATGTGGCGGCATGCTGACATTGAGTATATGCAAAGCACTTTGCACCATGTGCACAGCACGCATACACAGCAGCAAACACAACCCATCCCCACAGACAACCCCACCCCATTCCCCCTCACGCACCTTGCTCATGTCCCACATACCCAGGAGGCGCCCCAATCAACCGACTCACACTGTGCTTCTCCATGTACTCCGACATGTCTATACGAATCATGTGCTTTTCAGAGTCAAACAGCAGCATAGCCAGTGCTTTGGCAACCTCTGTTTTCCCCACACCAGTGGGTCCCAGGAAGAGAAAGGAGGAGCCCCGATCACGGGATGCAAGACCTGCACGGGAGCGTATGATAGCACTCGCAACTGCATTGACCTGTTGGTTGGGGTGGTTGGGGTGTGTGTGTTTGTGTACATATGTGAGCTGGTGTGTGTGTGTGGGTGCACACAAAAGATACAAGAATCATGCACCAACACACAACACAATAACACCACCACAATCGCTATCCCAAACCACTTCACCCCCCCCCTCTCATACCGCTTCATCCTGCCCCACCACCCTCGTATGTAGCTGCTCCCGTAAACCCAACAATTTCTCCTTATCACTCTGCTGCAGCCGCTGCACCGGAATGCCCGTCCACCTCGCAACCACTGCTGCTATAGCATCTGGCCTCACAACATCACTCAACATGCTGTTGCTCCGCGCCTCTGCTTGCTTTGACTTGATGGCATCGTCCACCTCCATGAGGGCCCCATACTTGAGATCAGCCACCAATGCCAGGTCATATCGATTTTGTGCTGCTTCTATTTGAATCAACAGCTGTTCCCGCTTTTTATGCAGCGCTTGCAGCTGGTCCAACACGGCTTTTTCTTGTTTGTATTTGCCGAGTAATGGTTGCAATTGCTGTTCCACGTCTGCGAGTTCCTTTTTCACTTCTGTCAGGCGTTTTTTGCTCTGCGAATCCTTTTCTTTGGCCAGGGCTGCTTCTTCAATGGCCAGGCTGATTTTGTGTCGCTCGAGGTGGTCGATTTGTTCTGGTTTGCTGTCAAGCTGTACCTGCAGGTCACTGCATGCTTCATCCAACAGGTCAATTGCCTGTGCGTATGTGGAGGGAGGTATTGGGAGAGGTATTGGGAGAGGTATTGGGAGAGGTATTGGGAGAGGTATTGGGAGAGGTGTTGGGAGGTATTGGGAGGGAGTTGTCAAATATTATGGTCAAACATAGCTGGACTATACGGTTTTTACATTCAACAACCCCACCCCACCCATACCTTGTCAGGGAGAAACCTATTAGTAATGTATCGATCAGCCAACTCAGCAGCCATCACCAGCGCCCTGTCAGACACTTGTACACCATGAAACGCTGCGTATCGCTCCTTGAGCCCACGTAGAATGTTGATTGTGTCTGGTACACTGGGTTCCCCTACATACACAGGCTGAAATCGTCGCTCAAAGGCAGCATCCTTTTCCACATGCTCTCGGTATTCGTTGAGGGTGGTGGCACCGATGCATCGCAGTTCGCCACGGGCGAGCATGGGCTTGAGAAGGTTGGCAGCATCCATGGCACCATCGCCCTTGCCAGCACCCAAGATAAGGTGCATCTCGTCGATAAACAGGACGATATTTTTCGCCTCGGCCACCTCCTTGAGGACATCTTTGAGGCGTTCTTCAAACTCGCCGCGATATTTGGCACCAGCTGTGTGTGTTGTTTGGGGTGGGTGTGTTGCTGGATAGTTTGTTACTGGATGGTGTGTTGCTGGATGGTGTGTTGCTGATGTGCATCATGCATCATACCTATCAAAGCGCCAATGTCGAGGGAGATGAGGCGCGAGTTGGCGAGGGTGGATGGCACGTCGTTCTTGACAATACGCTGTGCAAGACCCTCTGCAATGGCAGTCTTGCCTGTGTGATTGATGTATAAGTGTGCTCTCTATGTGGTGAGAGTATGAGGTTGACCATACCATAAGCACATGTACATACCCACACCGGGTTCGCCTATCAGGACAGGGTTGTTTTTGGTACGACGACAGAGAACGCGCACAACACGACGAATCTCTGCATCACGTCCAATGACTGGATCCAGCTCAGCTGCTCGTGCTGTGAGGTCCTGCCCAAATCGTTCCAGTGCTGATTGCTGGCTGTTGTTTTGGTGATCATCCATGTGTTTCGTTGTATATCGTTGGCTATATTTGTGTGTCGGGGGGCTAATATCAAGGGGTCTGTATCAACTGTGTGTCAACAAATAGTTGCGAGACAGTGTTGACACAATCTAGACTGATCTAGACCAACACCACGAAGCACCGTTATTTATAAGGGTGATATGCCGACTGTTACTAACAGCTGATTGTTGTTGTCGTTGTGGTGGACATGTGGCGAAAATGTGGCGAAAATGTCGACATGCGGAAAACTGGTGGGTTTGACTGTGTGTCATGAAGGGTTCATGACCAGCCAGGTGGCGCGCTTGTCTGTCCAAACTCCAATGAGCCCTCGTGAAGAAGTGCTGTACCACACTCTTAGTATAGTCACATGTGGGTGTCTCGAAGACCAATGTGCCAGCCCTACCACTCCACAGCAAGCACTTTTGGCTAGCCACCCTCAACAAAAATCTTAATTCCACTCCAAAAATCTTCACTCTCAAAATCTTCATTCTCAAGCGCCATGCTGCGCCAGCAGCCCCCCCCTTGCCTTCAAAAAACCCCGTACCACCAAAAACCAGCAACAGACATGGCAGCAGGCACAGCGGAGTTGGCACGCAAACTGTTTACAGTGCTCCTCGTCGAAGACGATACATGCACGCGAACACTCGTAGCGTCTCTCCTAGGCAAATGCAACTACAAAGGTGAGTCAGTGCGCGGGCATGGGTGTTTTTGAGCACGTTGTGAAACCGCAGACTATCACCACATCTGAAGCACGCACGCGCTCTAGAAGAGCATCTGGGTGCATAGATGGTAATGGGAGACACACGTGGACGTTTTGATGGTGTTGCACTTTTGCATATCTTGTCTCACACAGTACTGGTGGCGTGCAATGGCCGTGAGGCACTGGATGTGCTGCGTAGTGCAGATACTCCAGTGGATCTTATCTTGACCGACATCCTCATGCCAGAGGTGTCTGGAATGCACTTGATGGCAGAATTGGCAGCCAACGAGGCACTGAGCAGCATCCCCGTGATTGGTATGCACAGGGGGGTGTGGTGACTGTGGAAGTAGGCATGTGCACAACAACAAAACCACCACCTTTGTTCGTACACCGTCACAGTGATGTCGTCAGATGAGCGTCAAGACACGGTGATGCGAGCAATCGAAGCTGGGGCGACCGACTATTTGATCAAACCAGTGCGCCGCAATGAGCTCGCCACCCTCTGGCAGCACGTGTGGCGCCGCAACCGCAGCAGCACCAACACGGCCACACCAGATCGCCCTCCAGCAACCAGCACGGCCATGGAGAGCACGGCGGTTTTTTCAGCATCCCATGCGATGCAGCATCACATCACCAACAGCCCACAGCAGAGTGCAAGTGGTACTGCTGATGGACACGCGACCCATTTCATAAGCAGTGGCAGTCGTTTGGCAGTCCCTGGTGCAGCGTGGTCTGCCGACACTGCTGCGGCGGCAGAATCGGTCCGCGCTCGTCGAGCGGCGGTGGACGATCCCGCCCATCTTGCCGAAGCAGCATCCCCACAAGCACCTCGGGGAAGCGACGAATCGGGGGGGCACGGTGGTGGTAGCACATCCCACGACATCACCCGCCTGGAAAGCGGGGCCCTTGGGTTCCCCCTGGGGGGTACCGGGGCGTATGCAAGCACCCCGAGCACCGCCCGGCAGCCCCTGCAGCCATGTCGAGCAGAACCGAGAACCCCTGCTTCCCTCCCCCAGGGCATCCGGGAACTGGTGGAGCGTGCAGAGCGTCAAGACCACTTGCTGCAGCACACGAAAAAGAGCGGGGGGGGGTTGACAAGTGGCGGTATACAGGCGACCCAGGCAGTGGAGGACAGTGGTGACAGCAGCAGCTTTCATCATTCCACAACATCCTCTGCATTTACCAGCTTTGCCACGTTTGTGCCTCGGCCATGCAAGCGAGGTGACACACATGCAGTGGAGAAGGCCGAGGCGTGTGTTGCCGAGTTGCCTGTGGATGGGCGGGATGTGGGGGTGTCGGTGGACGATGATGATGATCCTGTTGTGCAGCAGAGCAAACAGTTTGTCCTGGCGTTTCAACAAGCTGTGGAAGAACATCAGGTAGGGGTTGGGGGGCTGGGTTGTTGTTGGGTGTCCTGCATGTTGACGAAATCTCATGCCTCTCAAATTATGTATTGAAAAAAAAAAAAAAAAAAAGCATACACAACATCACACACATCTTCACACATACAAAACTACACAGCGCCGTGTGATGGAGTGTGCTCGCAATCGCAAAGCCGCCATTGACCGCTTTCGTGAAAAGCGCAAGGCGCGCACCTTTAACAAAAAAGTGCGGTATGAAAGCCGAAAGCGCCTGGCTGAGTCACGGCCCCGCATCAGGGGGCAGTTTGTCAAAGCTGAGGTGGCGGCCAAGTACTACAAGGATCATGAGGGGGGGCATGAGTCAGAGTAGTGATGGGGTTGTTGTGTGTGCAAGGGAGGGCTGTGGTTGTTGTGTGAACAGGGTTATTTGTGTTGGTATGCAATACACAGACAAGTGTGTTGGTATGCAATACACAGACAAGTGTGTGGGTGTCACTACGAACGGATGTGATGTATTGGGTATTTGTGCGTACGTATGCTTGGGTATCGGCGCGCTTTTTGTGTTTCCCATGTGCGTTGTATAGGAGCACCGTGTATGGGAGGGCATGAGGTGTACACATTGCGATTGTTTTGGAAGATATGATGCATGACAAACAAGGTGTTGATGACTGTCAAGATGGTTGATGCTTATGGATGATGATGTTGTTGGGCAATGTCTGATGATGTGTATTCGATGATGATAATATTTGTTGTTGTGCGGAGTGCCATGCGCACTAATTTGAGGTTTGTGTTATTGTTTGGCTTTGTAGTTTTTGCAAGACGTACATATATTTCATTGTCTGCTGGATGTGCCTGGCAGCGTATGTGTAAAGGCTTCAAGTGTGTTGACCGTTGACATTGATCATCACCATCATCTTTATGATAATTTATACGCACCAACTGCAGCTTTATTGTAGCGAAGAACAGCACCACAAAGCCAGCAATGGCCTGGCTGCCATCCAGCAGCAGCAGATTAGGGTTGGGTTTGGTGCTAGCCGCGGATAAAGCGTCCCTTGATGCTGCGTTGGGCGTTTTTACTGCAACATCTGCGTTGCTAGCAAGCAAATGGGTGGGCAACAGCTTGGTACTCGTTGCCAAAGAGGTTGATCAAGGTGCCTCAGATGTGCTTGATATATCATCGTGGCACGTGCATCCGTTGCTCAAGGTACGTTGTGGAATGTTGGATAACATGGATGGGGGACATGGCACGAATGACGATGATGGCGGGACCACCACCGCATGTACAGCATCAGCAAGTGCGTCCCAAGAGCGTGGTGAGTGTTTTGGGGCCACGAAACATCATCATCACCGCATTGAAAAGGTGTGTGGGGTGTGCGTGTGCAATTGAGGGTGCTTTGTGCACACCCTGCGTGTACAGCAACATGCCACCACATCGCACCACACCAGCCTACTGATCCCCTTTGGTCTGCTTCTTGATGGATGGTTTGAGCAAGTCCGTCAGGAAGAAGCACTTGCAGAATTTGAGGTGTGTTGCTTGAGATGATTGGTGGCCACGGGAGCATTGTCGTGGTTGTCACCATCATCCCATCTCATCCATCCACATATCCATCTTTCTGGTGTTCTTCATCACCATCTCAACCAACCAGAATCGTGATATGGAATGGCCGCCCTTCCCCAAGGAGCGTCTCCGCCCCACCCTGCATGTTTCTTTGTATCAGTTTATAAAGGACATGACGGTTACCACAGTACGATTGCTGTTGCAAAATGCAATGTGGCAGCATGCACCTGTGTGGATTGCAAACAAAACACTCAAAGGTACAGTAGGTACAGGTGGTCTCAGGGCCACCTGATATTGTTTTCCACAACACCTTACTCCTCAAACCACACCCTCTCTGTACCTCTTCTCTCTCACAACACACCCTCTCTGTACCTCCCCTGTCAACCCCTCTTCAAAAAACAACAACAGATTTCAGGAGGTCTGCTGTACGCAAATATCACTCCACCAGTTGGTATGCCCGTCCTCTGAAACTCACTATGACGGCTGTGAGGACCAATAGCATTGCCTACCTGTCAGAGTGCTGTGTGTCTGTTGCATTTGACTCTATTAGGTGCGTGGTGGAGGGGCGGCTGTGGGTGTGGAGGGTGATGGGATGTGTGAGAGAGAGAGAGTTGGGGGGGGGGAATGTGAGGTTGGATGTAGAAAAGTTCAATGTACAAAAGTTCAATGTACAAAAAGTACAAGAGAGAATCCACAAAAGGTGCATGTACAAGGACTATGGACACACGTGAAGTTACCCCATCACAACACATCCTCTCACAATCAAAGGTACATCCGAGGCGAAACAGCACGTGACAAACGCGTCATCATGCGCCGCTTGGGTGTCATCGTGTACGCCAATGTGTTTCGGTGTAGCGTATCGCTGGTTGCGGCGTCCACAGCAGCCGGGGTGGGGTCAGTGCTGGCAGGACCGTATCCAGGGTTTGGTGCGAGTGCATCCTTCTTATTGGCAGACACAGTGTCACAGTTGGTGCTGGTGCCACACTTGCTTGCTCGATAAACAAGGTGTGTGCATGGTGTTTTGGTGTGCACTGGGAGCAGTGGAGTATGCACAGGACGATACGTGCTGTTTTGCTTTGCTTTTTTGCTTGGTGTACAACAGTTTTCTTGATACTGTGTTGTTTCATGCTTGCTCTTGTTTGGTGTGCTGTTTTTGTGTTTAAGCACTGTCGGTTTTATTACACAATGTGTCACATGCTTCTTGCAAAAAAAGCATTGTCAGGCAAACCGAAGAAAAGAAAGGGGAGTGATCTGGGAAAAAACAGTAGTCGTTATTGCAGACCAATTGTTTCGAGCATGTTAATCTCACAATTTCACATCACAATTACAATGTCATGTGATCAATATGCCTGCCTGATAAAGCACAAAGACCAAAAAGGGGGGAAAAGGGCAGGTGTGTGCCTTGGGTCTGCACACGCAACATACACACCATGCACCAATAACACACCATGCGCTACATGTCAGCACAGAGGACCATGTCTATCTATCATCTTTATTGTCATCATCATCATTATTGTTGTTGTCATCATCATAATCATCAATGTCATCGTCACTGTCATGAACGTCATGGTTATACCGTCACGCACCTAACACCCACCACCACCACCACCACCATGCACCCAAACAATCTCCTCCAACCCCCCCCCATGCATTTACAATGCAGGACGTTGAGCTGCAGCAACAATGGCACGCACATGCTCATCAGATTGTACAAACTGACGAGGTGGGGGCATAGTTTTGTTGAGTCGGGCAAGCTCTTCTGGGAGGGACTGAGTGACCCAGGGATGATTCAGTACCTGTGTGTTTTATTGTTATTGTTGTTTATTGTTTGATTGTACCAATATATGATTAGTTTTATTGTACACGTTTGATTGTACCAGTGTATGATTATGATGGGAGGTTTGTGTTTGGGGGGGGGGGGTGACGCACAGGGAATGAGTATGGAGATGTATGAGCATGTGTAACACCACAAAACACACCAAAACACCCCCAACAAACACCCACCTGTTCCATTGTCAGGCGTGCATCAGTGTCCACCACCAACATGCCCCGAATCAGGTCCTCACATGCACCGCTGACAGGCACCTGGAAAGGAGAGGGGAGCGAGTAGGAACGGAGAGGGGAGCGATGTACAAATCAATACAATAAGAATCACATGTCAACACACACACCAGCACACACACACCAACACACACACACCAACACCAACACACACCTTGAATGACAATTCACCCCGCAGCATTCGTTGAAAGGCCATTGCATCCCCTGGACGCTTGTGAAAGGGGTACCTACCCTGGAGCATGACATACAACACAATACCACAGCTCCATACGTCTGTGGGTACGTGAGTGAGTGTATATGTGTGTGTGGGTGAGTGAGTGTATGTGTGTATGAGTGAGTGTATGTGTGTGTAGATGTGTGTGTGTGGTGTGTGTACAAGTCGGAAGTGTGTACAAGTCTGATGTGTGTGTATGTACAAGTAGGGCATGTGTATGCAACATGTCCCTGTTACACATCACCCTCTTTTGCCACACACACACCACCACCAGTACCCCCCACATAACCCCCCCCCCCCCACCACCAGTACCCACGACACACATACCCACTGCCTTGCCATCATACGTGCACTTGTTGAGTAGTGTTTCAGGTGCCACATATTCCAGTGTACCTGCTGCTGTTTTGCACTGGGAGTCCATCAACTCACTCTTGGAGTAGCTGTGTTGGTGGTTAGGGTTTGGCATGCATGGGTGGTGTGTAGGTGGTTGTGCATTGGGGTGGTGTATGTGTGCGTAAACGTGGGTGTGAAGATGTGGGGGTGAATGTGGGGGTGTATTCATGTACGTGTACGAGGGGAGACCACAAGGGTTTTGCATGTACCAAAATCACCCCCCCCCCCCTCCTCCTCCTCCTCCTCCTCATTATCACCACGTACCCAAAATCACACAATTTCACTATGGGATATTCCCGACCAGTACACAGCAGTGTATTCTCCAGCTTGATATCACGGTTGACAACGCCAGCACGATGACAAAAGTGAACCACACTAACAAGCTGTTGGAATAAACAACGCGCCTCATCCTCGAGCAACACACCACCTGTGTGTGCAGATACGTGTGTGGAGGTGTGTGTGTGGTGGTTGAGGTGTATGTGTGTTTGTTGAGGTCATCTTGGTAACATACCCAATACACCCAATACACCCAATACACCCATAGACGAACGAATACATAGGTATGCATGCACCCATATGTATAATCTATATAATCTATATATAATACACCTACCATTTTGTTTGGCATACTCAAAGAGGTCACCCCCTGCTGCATACTCCATCACAATACAAATAAACCTGTGTGTGTGTAAGTATTGGGGTGGGTCATGTACAACCATACAAACATCATACCACACAGCACCACACAACAACACCATGCATACCGGCGGGTGAGAAAGACTTGCTGAAAGGCAATCACATGGGGATGGGCACTGCACGTACGATGACTGAAGATCTCACGTTCTGTTATTTTGGACAACCCACGACCCCGGTGCATGATCTTGATGGCAACATATTCACCAATGAGACTGTCGAATGCCAGCACCACTACGCCATACATGCCAACACCGATGTCACGCACCTGTGGTGTGGATGGTGTGCGATGGGTGGTGTATCCGCGGGGGTGTCTCCCCCCCCCCCCAAACCTCGGGAATTACCCAAAAACTCATACCACTGTAAAGCGAGCAGGCATTTCTTCCGCAATGTCAGCATATTTTGATCCTGTTAAACCACCACCCTGAGGGGCTGCAGCTTGAGGTGGAGGTGTAAAGTTAAGCACCTGCTTAGGCTTGGTGAAGGGAGGCGGCGTGGTGGGCGGGTTGGCAGTCTTGATGGGCGGCAGGCGTCCCTCGAGATGCAGTGGATCCACCTTGACACCATAGCACAGGTTGGCTGAGATTGGGTTGCTGTGGTTGGGGCTGCTCAGGGCCATCGAGGTGCTCGATATGGTGGGGGTCTTGTCCACCGTGGCAACAGTCATGGATGGTTGGCGTTCCTGATCTGCAATGGTTTCAGGGGCAATTGCATTGCCTTTGGTGCGTGATGCTGAAAAGCAACCGAATAAGCGTGGCATGTGTCGTTGTTTTTCACGTGTTGGTCGTCGACCGGGAAATGCAAAGCGTCTGAGAGCTGGCGCGAGATGGTGTGTTGGTGGGTGTGACTAGGGGGTAGTTGGAGATATCACATGTGACGGTCGTGTTTGGTGCAATACACGCGTTGGTTCGAGGAGATGGAGCAACAAGATGGCACAGATCTTTGCGTTGTGCTTGTGGTACACAAGTAACGTAATGTATTTACAATAGCAACTGTATTGTGTACCTCTCAACAAGTGCAAAAAAACTGCGAGCGTATTCTCATTCCCTGGGAAGATGGACAGTCAAACTGCCTCGTTGTCTGGCTAACTACAACATCTTTCGAACCGTGGAGAAAAACCCATCGCGCTCCTCATTGGCAGCCTGTGCTCGCTCTGCACTCGTCACTGCCACCACCTTGCCCTTGGTGCGGATGGACTCGAGCACATCTGCAAACTCGTGAAAGTCCTTGGTGGTGGTGCTCAAGATCTGCTCACGGCGAATCTGTGTTGTTGATGAGGGCGTGAGGGGCGCTGCAAAACACAGGTACTGCACATGCACAAAACATGCTATACAGATACACAGTGTCCAACGCCACCCTCCCTTGCCCACACAAAAAACAACACACGTTCCCCTCTCATTTCGCACCTGTCGCTCCTCATCCTTGACACCCAATACGTGACGCAGGAATGCTGTGTAGCCCTTGGCATCTGGCAGCTGGTATGCATCCATGTCACCAATAGTACCAATGATGGCCTGTGGTGTTGTTGTTGTTGTAGGGTTTGGTTGCATACGATGTACATCTACACAACGTACTGTACATGCACATCCCCCAGCACACCACATTCCCCACCACATTCCCCACCACATTCCCCACCAGTACCTTGGTCAACTCATCTTTGCTCAAGTCAAGGGATCTGAGGAACTGTGGTGTGCCATCATACACATCCACTGTACCTAGCAAGTTGGGGTCACGGTAACTCAAGTAGCTAAACATACCTGTGTGTTTGTGATTGTGTGAGGGTGGGTGGGTATGATGGACGTGTATGTGTAGGGATGTGTACGAGAGGATGTGTGTGAAGTATTGTGTTGTGCCAGCATGTATGTTTTTTTATGTCTATACCACATACACACAACAAAAGACACACACAACAAAAGACACACACAACAAAAGACACGCAACACATCCCCCAACCCGCCACCCATACCAGAGTGTGTGTCCAGGTTGCAAAACCCGCCATATGCGCCACCAACCACACGCACACGATCCCACAACCATGAGGTGCCCAAAAACTTATCAATGACATAGGAGGAGCCATGTAGCTCATACCCGGCATCATCATACAGGTTGCCTGCCTTCCCCACATAATTGACCTGTGCAAGTTGAGAGGAGGGGGGTGTGGGGTTGAGATGTGGAGAGGAGGGGTATGGGGGTGAGATGTGGAGAGGAGGGGTGTGGGGGTGAGAGGAGGGTGCAAGGAGGTTGAGAGAGGTGGATGGTGTCATGTGAAGGAATACGTTGGATATGTACCATGGGATATGAATGCACACATCCACCCACCAAACCACCCACATCCACCCACCAAAGCACATACACCCCCCCACCACCCACACACAACACACCCACCAACACCACTACACACACCTGTGTAGGCACTATGATTGCCTCATTCCTGCGAGCCAATGTCAAACCCCAGTCAGCATGTGCACCCCCTGCTTCCGGAAGCGAAGCCAAAAACTCCGACACGTAGGACCCTGCAGAAGTCAACGTGCGCTCGTCGGCCGTCATGTTGACCATGGCCCCCTTGCGCCCCAGGAGGGCAGTGCGGATGGCTGTGAGATCTGCGAGCACACCGGGCCAGTCCTCATCTACACGAACTGCCAATTTGCTGCGTGAGTGTGTGTGAGAAAGGGTGGAACCCATGTCGATATATACACACATATTTATGTATACGCACACATATACACACACACACATATATATATATATATATATACAGAGAGAGAGAGAGAGAGACAAATATATACACACACACATCGTATACATCACACATACAAAATCAACACACCAATAATCACATACCGAATAAAGTCCAGGTAGCTCACACCACCCATTGCCTCACTCACCCACCCAGCAATGCTACGTTGGGCATCCAATCGGCTTGCAGCAAAACGATGACCAGCAGAAATTAACCCACCCTCAAGAGAGGCCTTTGTCTCCAACACCATCTATGTGTGTGTGTGTGTGTTGGTGTGTGTGTGTTTGTTTGATTGGGTGTTTGGGTGTGGGGTGCAAAGGATATACATGTACATTGGAATGTATGTGTGGTATATATACTCTGCACAAGTACACTCGTATGGTCGATTTCCCAATCACATACACAACAACAACACCCACATACCATACCCCCCCATACCACCACCAACACAAAACACACCTGCTTAAATCGCTCCTGGTTGTCCAAGTTGGCAGTATGCAACACATCCGTCATGATGGACAACATATCCCCCGCTTTATCCCCCATCGCCTTGCCCCGCAAAATCACAAACGCAACAGGCTCATCCTTGCCCTTTACATTCGATACAAACGCACTCGCACTCACACCACCCGTCTTGCGGCCGATGCGCTCTGTGAGCTCCACAAAGCTCTCCTTTTCAGTGCCCATTTGTGTGAGGGCCCTGCAAAACAGGGGCATGAGGGGAAGGAGGGAAGAGGGGACCCCTCGCATGTCGAGGGTAGCCTCCAGGTAGAGCACGTCGTTAGTGAAGAGGTCGTGGGCAAGGAGGGTGGCTCCGTTTTCGGTGGAGATGGCAGTGGGGACGGTGATGATGTTTTTGGGGATGTCGGAGAGCTGTTGTTGTGGTGGTGTGTAGGTGGTGGTGTGGGGTATATACACATGGTTGCATGCCAATGGAGGTGGTGCAGGATATATATATATAGAGAGAGAGAGAGAGAGAATGTGTATACATCCCACAACCCCACACATATAGGTATATATATGCACATACATACACAAATAAATACACACACACACACATACACACATACACACATATAAATACACACACATATGCACACACACACCTTCACAACACACAACACACAGCCACAAACAATCACACACCTGCAAGGAAGGAATGCACTCAAGTGCCTCAGGTGGGTCTGGTGTCTCCTGTCGCTGCTTCAATGCCTTGGTAGCTTCCACTGTAGCTTCCACTGCAGCTTCATCCATTGAAGTACGTACTGCCTAGGATACCATGTGGGAGTGGTGGTGTTGGTGTGTGTTTGTGTTGGTGTGTGTCTGCTGGTGTGTGTGCTGGTTTGTGTGTGTACACTCCATCTATACACACCCACTGGACAACCACGACACATCACTCATCAATAACATCAACACCATCACTGCACAGACATGACACACCCACTGATCAATTTCACCTCTCACAAACACACACACATATATGCGCTCTCTCTTTCACACACCCTCTCTCTCCCTCTCCCTCTCTCTCTCTCTCTCTCACACACACACACACACACACACACACACACACACA
>VFQP010001435.1_pt1 | contig 31935 bp, 37 predicted proteins | sample 3512351 | NCBI WGS metagenome assembly VFQP01 (sample SAMN10412372, study PRJNA504923) | tailings metagenome | isolation source: Relicate 1 Philex TSF1 revegetated site | place: Philippines: Tuba, Benguet | collected 2017-08-29
AAGCGCCCCGGGGCGCCGGTGCGCGTCGAAGGCAAACGCGTGTACGTGCGCGCTGCGGAGTTCTTGCGCTGGCGTGAACAGCAGCTGGTGCAGGAAGCGGTGCGCCGCGCCATGCCGTCGGTCTCGCTCGATCAGGCCCGCACCCGCAAGGAGATCGCGCACGCCGAGATGGCCGAGCTGACGGTCGCTGAGAAGCGCGGCGAGGTGGTGACCATTGAGGACTACGTGGACGCCATTGACCGGGTGCTCGTGCGCATCGCAGCGCGGCTCCGGGCTATTCCCATTCGGCTGGCACATTTGGGCGACGATGTGGAGCTCGCTGCAGAGCTGGAAGTGGAGCGCGTCATCACCGAGATGAATCGGTTCGATGAGGATGTGCTCGAGGACCCTGACGAGGACGAGGACGAGACCAACCGCGTTGATGGCGACGACCGAGACGACGACGAGGACTGAACGGCGCACCGCGTGGCGCACGGCCAGCAAGCCGCTGGCTCGTGAGGCGCGGCGTGCTGCGTGGACCGCCGCGGTCACCACGCATGCCTCGGCACGGCAGCGGCTCAATGAGGTGACGCGGACACGCTTCCGAAAGCATTGCCGGCCGATGCCGAAGCGGACCATGTCCCAATGGGCGGCGCGGTACCGCATCGTCAACGGCGCGCCCTGGGTGAATGACACGGCGCCCTACCTCGCCGTGGTGATGGACGCTGTGAGCGATGTGGCCACGCAGGAAGTGGTACTCATCGCGCCCTCGCAGTCCGGCAAATCGGAGCTCGCGCTCAATATCGTGGGCTACTACAGCCACCAGGAGCCGTCGCCGATTCTGTTCGTGCAGCCCACCGTCGAGATGGCGGAGTCGTTCAGCAAGGAACGACTGGCGGGCATGATCAAAGAGACGCCGGTCCTCAAGCGCCTGTTCGGCGAAGCCAAGAGCCGCGCGTCGAACAACACGATTCTTTCGAAGTACTGCCCCGGCGGCGGCGTGGATCTCGCCGGCGCCAATGCGCCGGCCGGACTCGCCATGCGCCCCAAGCGCGTGGTGGTGCTCGATGAGCGCGATCGCCACCCGCGATCGGCCGGCAATGAAGGCGACGTCAAAGCGATCTCGCGCGCCCGCACGCGCAAGTGGCGCCGGCGGCGCAAGATCGTGGAAATCAGCAGCCCCACTGACGAGCTCTCGTCGCTGATCTGGCCTTCCTACCTGGAAGGCACCCAGGAGGTGCTGTACCTCGAGTGCCCGGAGTGCGAGGCCACGCAGGCGCCGCTGTTCACGCAGCTCAAGTACCAGCTCGACGAAGACGGCAAGGTCATGCCGAGCTCCGTGCACTATCAGTGCGCGGCGTGCCTGCATCAGATCCCCGCCACGCACGAGCGGATCACCAAACAGCGGGCCCAGTTCATTCAGACGGCGCGGCCCCGGGTGCCGCACAAGCGCACGTTCCGGGTCCATGGCATTCTCGCGGCCTATCACTCCTGGGTCGAGATCTGCCAGGAGTTCGTGACGGCCAACGGGCAGGAAGACCCAGCGCTCCGCAACGACATGCTGCGGGCGTTCTTCAACACCACGCTGGGAGAGCTGTACAAGGACACGCAGGTCGAGACGCAGAAGACGCGGCTGCTCGCCCGGTCGAAGCGCTACGACGGAGGTAAGGACGACGAGCCGATCCGCTTCCACGTGCCGCGGGCGGGCGGCTACCTCACGGCGGGCTGGGACCTGCAGCATGACCGCGGCCACGGCATCATCCGCGCGTGGGGCGTGGGGGAACAGTCGTGGCTCATCGAGCGCGTGATCATGTGGGGCGATACCTCGCAGCCCGAGTTCTGGATGCAGCTCGATGACTACCTGCAGCACAAGACGTGGATCCATGAGAGCGGCGCCACGCTCAAGATTCGCGCGGCGGCCATCGACGCCGGCGACGGCACCCACGCCCGTAAGGTCTACGAGTTCGCGGCGCCGCGCCTGGCGCGTGGCGTGTTCGCCATTCGCGGCCACTCCAATGCGCAGGCGCCCATCGTGCCATCGAAGCCCACCAAGGTGAAGCCGGGCAAGCTGTGGGTGGTGGGCGTCAACGCATCCATGGACCGCCTCTACCGACGCCTCGGCATGGACACACCGGGCCCGGGCTACCTCAACTTCAACGACTACGCCAACGACGAGTACTTCACGCAGCTCCTCAGCATGCGACGCATTGTGGATCCCCGGTCGCGGAAGCGGCGGTGGGAGGCCACGCCCGGCATTCGCAACGAAGACGCGGACGCCGAGAACTATGCGCACATCGCGCTGCACCTGGGGCCCGTGCGGCCGGACATGCTGGCGCGCGAAGTCGCACGCGTGAACGGCCAGGGCGAGGCGCTGCGGGCGCAGCAGGCCGACGACTCCAGCGCCGCTCCCACACCGCCGCCGGCGACAAAAGCCCCGCGCCCCAAGGGCACACGGGGGAAGCCGTGGATGGGCCGCGGTGGCCGAGGGACGTGGCTATGAACTTCCCGCTCGTGCTCGTGCAGGCCTGGGATGACCAGGCACTGACCGCCACCGCCAAAGAGGTCATGTGGTTCATGGTCAAGCGCCTCGACGTGGTGGACTGGACGCCGGTGAAGCTCGCGTCCATCGCGAAGGACGCGCGGCTCAAGCCCTCCACCTGCAGTGATGCGTTGGCGCTGCTCGTGCGGCGTGGCTACCTCGATGTGCGCCCGCTCGAGCGGCGGTCGCGTGAGTTTCGCTTGCCCGTCACGCGCCGGCCACCACGGCCCAAGGTGAAGCCTGCCCCTCCGGTGGAGCAGACCGCGTTGTTCTGATTTGCGGCGCAGGCGCGTGGGCAAAACGGCCCCGCGTCGAATGAGTGACCGGGCGCTGCCATAGGTTGCGCCGCGGCGGGGGCGCATCATGGCAACGTGATCGCTCTCTCGCGCTTGCCCGACCAGCTGCAGGCTGGTGACTCGTACGTCATCACCCTCACGCGCAGCGACTACCCAGCCTCGGCTGGCTGGTCGCTGCGCTGGGTGCTGTCCGGTGCGAGCCACACGCAGTTCGTCTCGCAAGCGGACGGCGACGCGCATGTGTTCGCGTTGGACATTGAGAAAACCGGTGGACTCCTGGCGGGGCCGTATCGCACGAGCCTGCGGGCGGAGAACGGCACCGCGCGCCTGACGATCGATGTCCGCCGCCTGCGGGTGCTGGCCGATCTCAGCACGCTGGCGCCCGGCGAAGGCGTGTCGCATGCACGGCGGATGCTCGCCCTGTGCCAAGAGGCGCGGGCCAATATCCTGCGCGGCGAGCTCAAGTCGTACATGATCAACGGGCGGCAGACGATGCTGCACACGTTGGATGAGGTGGCGCGCGAAGAGCAGCGCTGGCTCGTGGCAGTGGCGCGCGAGGAGTCCCCGAAGAAAGCGGGTGGGCTCTACCTCCCCGTGACCTTCGTGCGGCGGTGACCATGGCGTCCCGTCTCTTCCCGCAGCGCGGCGCGCCGGCCGCGATCGCCGCCAAGACCCACATGGCGCGCCGTGCGCTCCCCGCGCGGCGTCTGCTGCGCGCCCATACGGCCGCCTCGGCGTCGGCGCTCCTGGCTGATTGGTTCGGCACATCCAGCAGCGGCAATGGCGTCACGGCGCGCGAGGCGCGCTCGCTGCGCCGCCGCGCCCGTGAGCTGCGCGAGAACTCGTCGATCGTGGCGCGTTACAGTCATCTCTGCCGAGACAACATCCTCGGCACCAATGGCGTGACGCTGGCTGCGTTTGTGCCCCGCCCGCGCGGCAAGAACGAGGAGGCGTCACGTCGCCTCGAGGACCGCTGGTATCGCTGGGCCGCGAAGGCCACCGTGGACGGCCGCTCGTTGCTGGTCGCCCTGCAGCAGGTGGTGGAGTCGTGGAAGGTGGAAGGCGAAGGCCTCGCCACCATGGTGCTGCGCGGGTCGGAGCTGGTGCTGGAGGTCATCGACGCCGATCGATTGGATCAGGACTACACCGAAACGCTGCGCAACGGCCACCACATCGAGCAGGGCATCGAGAGCGATGCCACCGGTCGCATCGTGGCCTATCACCTCTTCGACGCCGCCGAAGACGATCCGCGCCGGAAGACGCGGCGCCGGTGGTCGGCCGAGGACGTACTGTACATCGGCCACCGCGTGCGGCCTGGGCAGCGCCGCGGTCTCACGCCGCTGGCGCCGGTCATGGTGCTCATCCAGCACCTCGAGAAGACCGACGAAGCGCTCGTCGTGCTCAACCGCACGGCCGCCTCGAAGATGTTCCAACTGGTGGCCCAGGAATGGGCCACGCCGTTGCTCGGACCGGAAGGCGAAGCCGTGCAGGCGACCACGGACGACGTCGGCAATGACGAAGTGTCGCCGGGCGCCACGTGGGTGCCGCCCCATGGCTACAAGGCGGAGACCATCGATCCGGGCCAGCCCACGCAGGAATACGAAGCGCTGCAAACGAACCTGCTGCGCAAGGTGGCCTCCGGTCTCAACGTGGCGGCCACCAGCCTCACCGGAAACCTGTCCGATGCGAACTATGGCTCACAGCGCGGTGGCCTGTTGGCCGAGCGCGACGCCTGGATGGTGGATCAGCAGCTGCTGATTGACGAGATCCTCGTGCGCTTGTTCGATCGCTGGCTGCGCGTCGAGGTCCTCGCGCAGCGCGTGCAGCTTCCGCTTGGCGTGACCGTCGCGGAAGTCGTGGAGCGCAGCGAGTGGTATCCGCGCCGCTGGTCGTGGATCGATCCCGAGAAGGACGCCAAGGGCCTCGGAGAGCTCATCAAACTGCGCCTCACGTCGCATCGCCGCGAGCTCAACAAGATGGGCATCGACGTGCGCACGCTGTTCGAAGAAATCCGCGACGACGAAGCCCTCGCCAAGGAGTTCGGCCTCACGCTCCTCGTCGGAACCGGGACGGCCGCGGCGAAGCCCAGCGGTGACACCAGCGAGGGCGATGACGACGAGCAGCCCAAGACCACCCCACGCTCCATCAGGACGGCCGCATGAGCGACAACCTGTTTGCCCCCCGCACGCGCGAGAACCCCACCGGGTTCCTGACGCGCGAGCTGCGCATCACGGTCACGCGTGCCGGTGACGAAACCGAAGGACGCCTGCAGATCGCGTTCTCGAGCGAGGCCGAAGTCGAGCGCTACGACTGGTACAAGGGCGAGAGCTACATCGAAATCCTCGATCACAGCCCGGACGCGGTGGACCTCTCCTATGCCAAGGATGGGTTGCCGTTCTGCGTCGACCATCGCCTATCGCAGATGGTGGGGTTGTTGGAAGACGTGCGCATCGACGCCGATCGCATCGGCCGCGGATGGTTCAAGAAGGGTGATCACCCGGACGCGGGATGGGTCACGGCCGACATGCTGAATGGCATCCGCAAGAAGATCTCGTTCGGCTATTGGCCGGGCGAGGACTACACGCAAGAGAAGCGCGCCGACGGAAAGATCGTGCGGCGCTACCGCGGCTGGCGGCCGTTCGAAGTGTCGAGCGTGCCCGTGCCCGCGGATTACGACCTCGCAGGAGTAGGCCGCAGCGCGCCGGGCGCGTCGGCCTCCGAAACACCGAACCCGGCGGCGGGCGCAACGCCCCACACCAAGGAGTCACAGATGGACCCCAAGGACCAGACTTCGGGCGGGGGCACCGCGCCGAACACGCTGCCCGATCCGGCGGCGGCACGCCTGGCCGTCATCGAGCGCTCAGAGCAGCGCAAGTCCGCGATGCTGCAGATCGGCGAAGCGGCCGGGCTCTCGCTCGCGGAAGTGAACGCGTTCATCGCGTCGGAGAAGTCGCCCGACCAGATGGGGCGCGAGCTGCTCGAGAAGGCCGCGGAGAAGCTGCGGGCGCAGCCGAAGGCGGTTGTGCTCACGGACGAGGAGCAGAAGCGGTTCTCGTTCGCGCGCCTCGTGCATGGCCTGGTCAACGGCACGCGCGACGGCTTCGAGTTCGAGGTCTCCGATGAGATCGCGAAGCGCATGGGCCGCCCGTCCAATGGCGGCGCGTACTACCCCACCACCGGCACGGCGCCGTTCACGGTGGGCGAGCGCACCCAGCTCTCCCTGGCCGCCGGCGCCGGCAAGGGCGGCGAACTCAAGTTCGTCGAGTACCAGGGCTTCGCCGAGGCGCTGCGCGCCCGCATGGTGCTGGGCCGCACGCAGGCGCAGTTCGTGAGCGGCCTGCAGGGCGACTTCGCGCTCACGGTGCAGACGGCCGCCGGGTCGTTTGCCTGGGGTGCGGAAACGGCCAACGCGGCCCTGTCGTCGCTGGTGCTGGCGCAGCGCGTTGGCTCGCCCAAGGTGGGCCAGTCTGCCACGTCGTTCACGCGGCAGCTCATGCGTCAGTCGGTGGAAGCCATCGAGCCGATTGTGCGCCGCGATCTGCTCGCCATCCATGCGCGCGGCGTGGAGACGGCCGGCTACAATGGCTCGGGCGCCACGAATAATCCGCGTGGCATCCTGAACACCGTGGGGGTCAACCTGGTGGCGCTCGGCGCCAACGGCGCGGCGCCCACGTACGACATGGCCGTCGACATGGAAACCGAGATCGCGTCGGACAACGCGGACGCGGACGGCATGGCGTTCATCACCACCCCGCGCGTGCGTGGCAAGCTGCGCAAGACGGAGGTGTTCACGGGCACCAACGGCGCGCCCGTGTGGACCGGTGGCCGTGATGGGGAGCTGATCGGCTACCCGGCGTTCGCCACCACGCTGATGCCGGGCAACCTCACGAAGGGCACGTCGAACGGCATCTGCCACTCGGCCATCTTCGGCGACTTCTCGTCGCTGTACATGCTCGAGTGGGGAGCGGCCGAGATCATGGTGGATCCGCTCACCAGCGGCCCCGCGATCATCAAGGTCATGTCTTACCAGCTGATCGACGTCCTGGTGCGCTACCCGGAATCGTTCAGCATCTGCGTGGATATCCTGCCGTGAGCCGCGTTCGCTTTCTTCGGGGCACGGTGCTCGGTGCGGGGGTGCATGCCGAGATCGGGGCCGAGGTGGAGCTGGACGAGGCCACCGCGCAGCACTTCGTGCGGGCGGGGCGGGCCGAGTTCGTGGGCGAGGAGGAGCTCGAGCCGGACCCGGGCGTCATCACCACGAAGGACACGCCCAAGCCGCGCGACAAGCGCACGCGGTAGGCCATGCCGCACGAGATGTTCGCCCGCCACGTCGCCACCATGATGCGCGGCCCCCATGGCGTCGACGTGGTGGTGGACGGCGTGACGCGGCGCGGGCTCTTCGACGAGGACGGCGCCATCGTGGACGACGCGTTCGGGCAGCGGGTGACCGTGCCGCGGGTGCTCACGATGTCCTCGGCGGATCCTCGGCTCACCATCGACCAGGTCATCACGGTCGATGGGCGGGCCATGGTGGTGCGCACCCCGCCGCTCCCTATCGAAGATGGTGGGCTGCAGCGGTACGGGCTCGCGCTGCTCAACCCGCCGGACGGCACGGTCTGATGCAAGACGTGGTGCGCATCTGCGCGGATTGGGCGCGGCATCCCACCGAGGGCATCGTGGCGCACCTGGCCACGGTGCCGCTCGAGCCAGGGGTGCCGCGTGTCAGTGGCCTCAGCATCACCGACGAGTGCACGGACAAGGTGGCCGCGCTGCAGCAGATCCCCGACGCCGGTCTGCCGCTCGTGCAAATCCTGCGCGGCGATCAGCTCGGCGCGCAGGATCGCCCGGCGGTGCGCCCCATGCCGGCCGACGGGACGACGCAAATCGGCTTCCGCTTCATCACGAAGGCCACGGATCCGCGGGCGGCGTTGGCCGCAGCGGATCAGGTGGACCGCGCGACCCGCCGCTGTCTCGGCCGCCTGTTCTCGGCGCCCGGCAATGAAGCGGCGCGCGTGCGCAACGACGTGCAGGTCACCGACCCCACGTCGTGGGACAACGAAATCGGCTTCACCAACAACGACACGCTCCTCACCCTGACGCTCGTCGTGACGCTCTCCGCGCGCGACGTCTACACGGCCCGTCCATAGGCCCCCATCGGAGCACGCCATGACGCGCGAGTTCTTCCTTCATCCCGTGTCGCCGACGGAGGCCGCACGGGTCCCTTTCCCTGAAACGCTGCCGCTCGCCGAGCGCGAGGCCTACATGGCCAACCCGCCCGCGTCGGCCATCGCTGACGCTGCGCGGGTGCCCTTCACGAGCGCGCCCGTGGTGGACGCGCCCGATGAGGCCATCGATCTGCCCACGCCCGCTGAGGAGATCGACTGATGCCGGCCGTCCAGAAGTTCAATCACATTCAGGGCCTGCTCGCGAAGGAGCAGGTCGACCCCGACACGGCCGAGGTGCTGAGCGCCAGCACCGACGGCTGTGACGTGTACATCGGGGACGGCGACCCGCCGCCGCCCGAAGAGATTCAGGAAGTTTTCAACGGCAAGACCACCGCCGGCCGCGGCGCGGGCTCGCTGTCGCCGCGCAAGGCCATGGCGCCGATGGGCTTCTACCGCGCGGTCACCTATCAGCAGCGGCTGCGCGGCAGTTTGCAGACCTACAGCGCGTCCGCGTTCCCGCCGAACGAGATTCACCGCTTCCTCAAGGCCTGCGGCCTCGATGCCACGTACTCGGCCACGCCGACGCCCCAGTGGCTGTACACGCCGATCGCGCCCAACACCAACCCCACGATTCTCAGCCTCGCGGACATTCGTCAGCAGGATCGGTATGACCTGCGCAATGTGGTGGGCACGCTCAAGATCGAGAGCACGGAAGGCGGCGCGGCGCTGATCTCGTTCGAGATGCGCGGCATCCACGAGGGCGTCAGCAACGTCGTGCATCCGGCCATCACGATTGGGACGCACGGTGTGCAACCGCCGCACTGCGCCGGCATGGTGCTGGAGTTCGACGACGTGACCTTCGCGGGCGTCCTCCGCAAGTTCACGTTCACGCAGAACCTGGTGTGGGAGCCCAACCGCACGGGCATCAACCTGGCCGGCCTGCATGGCGGCTGGGTGATCGGCAGCAACGCGCCCACCCTCGAGCTGGAGCTCGAGCGCCCGGCTCGCGCCAGCTACAACCCGGAGGCGCTGCGCGCCGCGGCCACCTCGCAGAAGGTGGCGCTGCAGCTCGGCGCGACGCAGTACAACCGCGCCAAGCTCACGCTGCCGCAGGCGCAGATTGGCGCGCCCCCCACGCCAGGCGCCTCGGGCAGCACGGCCACCGTCATGGTGCGCTACGACGCGCACGCGTCGACCCCGAACCTGACGGACACGTTCTCGCTGCTCATGAACTGAGTTGATGCCCCGCTCCACGCCATGATCCCTCGTGCAGTACTCCGCCGCCACCGTCACCGCCGCCACGCGCCCGATCGTCATCACGCTCGGGCGCGTTGACGCTACGCGTGCGAGTCGGGTGCAGCATCGCTACACGTGGTGGCTCGGTGTGATCGGCAATGCGGTGCATGCCTGGTGGCTGCGGCATGCGCGCACGTGGACGCTGCATCGCATTTCCACGCCACAGATGCTGTCGCTGCAGGCGGTCGCCCGCTCACCGCACCTGTACCTCAATCACCTGGGCATCGTGCTCCGTGCGGTGTTTCCGCGCCGCTGGCGCGACCGCGTGTTGGGGGATCCGGTGCGGCGGATTCTCACGCTGCCGGAGGACGTGCGGCAGCACGTGTTGCGGGAGCTGGTGACCATTCCCGGGAGCGCGGTCGATCACTCCCGCGAGGACGATGACCCGCTCGCCGCGGTGCGCGAGGCCCAGCGGCGCATGGTGCGCGGCACCGCCAGCCCGCGGCATGGGGCGCCGTCGCTCGCGGTGGCGTCGCTCATCGTGCGTGCCCACTTCGGCGAGTCCTGGTATTTCGACCCGCGCCGCTGGCCTACCAGCGACGGGTATGCGCCGTTCGCGCTGGTGTGGCTGGAATTGGCCGGCCTCGAGGCGCTGGGGGCCCGCCGGCGGCTCGAAATCGCGGACGGCTATGCCCTACCCCACAGCAAGGATCTGAGCCACCTGCGGCGCCTCCGAGAGCAGGCGCTGCCCCGCGAGGTGCACTGATGGCCAAAAAGGAAATCGTCGTCGTCATCAATGGCGAGGAGTACGTCTCCAAGGCCGCCGGCGAGGCCGACACGGCCCTCGGGGGCTTCACCAGCAAGATCCCGGGCTGGGGTAAGGCCATCGCCGTTCTGGCGGTGGCCTATCAGGCCGTCTCGGCTGCGGTGCGCGCCGCCAAGGACTTCGTGCTCGACAGTCTGGCAGCGTACGACACGTATGCCGCCTCACAGCGCAAGCTCGAGGGCACCGCGAAGCTCACGGGGATTGCCCTCTCGTCCCTTACCGATGTCGCGAAAACCGGGGAGGACGTATTCAAGCTGTCCACGGTCACAGCGAACGAGTTCTCGGCCGAGATCGGGAAGCTCACTGGCAAGGCTGGCGACATCACGAAGTCGAAGGACGCCATGGCGGCGTTCCTGGACATCGGCGCCGCGCGTGGTCTGTCGGCCGCCGACACGCTCAAGGCCGTGCAGCAGGCCGTGCTCGGCATCGACGAGGGCACCGACAAGCTGTTCGGCAAGAACCCGAGCGTGCTCTACGAAGAGTACGCCGACAAGATCGGCAAGTCGGCGGGCAAGCTGACCGATCAGGAGAAGGCCATGGCCCTGCTCGACGCCACGATGGAAGGCGGCGAGAAGGTGAAGGGCGCGTATCTCGAGTACTTGCAGAGCGCCGCCGGTCAGCAAGAGATCATGAACAACCGCATCGACCAGGCGAAGGTCGGCTTCGGTCAGGCGCTGCAGCCGGTGCGCACGCTCGTGCTGCAGGGCCTGAACAAGCTACTCGATGTGCTGCTGCCGGTGGTGCAGTGGTTGGGCGAGGCCGCGAACGCGGCCGGCGTCACGCTCGTCAAGGCGTTCAACGGCATGAAGATCGCTGTTGGGGATGTGGCGTACGCGTTCGGGCGCCTCACCGGCAACAAGGACATCCAGCAGTGGGGCCGCGACCTGTCGAAGGAAGGCCGGCAGGCCATCGCCGATGTGGATGCCATGGTCGCGAAGCTCGCCAACGCGACCACGCAGAAGGCAGACCAAGCGCAGGTGTCCGTGAAGACCACCACGCGCGTGACCGCTGACGAACTCAAAGAGCAGGAGAAGGCCCACAAGAAGCACATGCAGGAAGTCCAGCACTGGTACAAGCTGCTGGATGACAGCGTGGTGAAGTACAAGGACGTGCTGAAGGCGCTGCAGCCGGAGGTGCAGAAGGCCATGAAAACGGAGGCCATCAAGACGCACAATGATGCGCTGGAGGCCTCGAAAAGGAACGCGGACTTGCTCATCGCCAAGATGAAGGAGTCGGCGACCATACCGCAGGATATCCACAAGGTGCGGGATGCGGTGGGCGAGGTGGGCACGCGGCTCGGTGGCGCGGCCGAGGAAGTGATTCGCGTGGGCAAGGAGTTCGGCGGCCTCGACCAAGACGCACAAACGGTCCTCACGTCAGTCCAGAACATTGGCGACGTGGTCGGGGCGCTCGCCAAGGGTGGGCTCAACTTCGCGGGCGTCGCCGGTGTGCTCGGCGGCGTGGCGACCATCGTCTCCACCATGATGGCCGGCGACAAGGAGCGCCGTGAGCTCACGCGCGAGAACAACGCGCAGCTGCGCAAGCTCAACACCGACGGCCTCAAGCTCTCCAACAAGGCCACGGGCCAGCAAATTGCCGGCATCAGCAATGCGCTGTCGTCGTCGCAGATCGCGGACCTCGCGAAGATGACCACGGGCCCGCTGCGCGACGTGGGCAACCAGATGCTGGTGAAGCTGCTCGCCGATCAGGGTCTGCGGCTCTCGGACCTCGATGCCGTAGCGTCGGAGCTCGGCATGAAGATCCGCCGTGACAATGGGCAGATCGAGTTGTCTCAGCTCCCCCTGCTCTTCCAGGCGCTGCAGCAGAACGGCGGGCAGCTCACGCGCATTGGGCAAGGCTTTGCCGACCAGTACGCGTTCTTCAAGGACGAGCAGCGCGTGCGCGGCACCTCGGGCGTCGGTGGCGTGCAAAGTACGCTCGACTTCTTGCGAAACATTGGCGGGGTCCGCGCGCTGCAGGGGCTCGATCTGTCCGACGCCGGCGCGGCCCGCAATCAGCTCCTGAACATGCTGACCGGCCTGAACAACGACGTGTTCAGCCCCGCCGACATAGGCCGCCTCACCGGCGAAGAGTTCCGCACGGTTTTGCTTGAGCTGATCGGCCTGCTGGATGGCCTGAAAGATCAGGCACCGTCGCCCGGCACGCCGCCGCCCACCACCACGAGTGACGACGTGGTGGAGAGCACCACCGGTGTCGCCGTGTCCGTGGCGTCCGTGCAAGAGGTCATCGAGGCGATGGACCAGAACATCATCGACGTCCTCAGCGAGCACACCGCGCTGCAGGATCGCATCGCCATCGCCACCGAAGGCGCGTGGAATGAGCTACAGCGGCATACGCACTTGCTCACCGAGTTGGTCATGCTCACCGAGAGCGCGACGCCGCGCCTGAACAGCCGCCTGGCTGAGGTGCGCGCGGTCGCCCTGGCCAACGCCGGCCGCGGTCCGGAGTTCTGATGGCGCCCGTCCTGCAGGTCTGGAGCGGGCCCAAGTGCCAACTGAACGCCGTCCCGTGGCAACCGCTGCCGGCGGCCGTGGCGGCGCGCATCACCGAGACCGTGGGCGGCACCGACGATGCCGGTCAACTCACCCTGCCCACCTCGATCGCGCAGGTTGTCGGCATCGATCGAGGCCGCGTGCTGCGCGCCGTGTTCCCCCTGCGTGGCGTCGTGGAATGGCTGGTGCTGCGGGTCGAGGATGGCGTGCCAAGCGACACCACGTCCGTCACGCTCGCGCCGCTGCGGCAACTGCTCGCGCTTCGGGGCTTCGCGCGCGTCGCCGGCGGCGCGAGTACCGCCCTGGCGTTCCCGGAGTTCTCGGGGACGGTGGCTGACGTGCTGAACGCGCGCGTGCTGCGCAACCTCGACGAGGATGACCTGTCCTGGCTGAGTCTCGGCACGCTCGAGCCCACGTCCACGTACACGTGGCCGGCGCAGCAGGCGGTGCGCCGCGGCGAAGTGCTCACGCTCATCGAGCAAGTCACCGGCGCCGATGTGTCACTGCGGCGCCTCGCCAACGATGCCGGCTACGCCATCGATGTGCTCACGCAACGCAACGGCGCACTCACCCCGCGCCTGTTGCGGGGGGCCGTGCAGCGGCTCAGTCGCACGCGCGATCTGCTGCAGACGGCCACCGAGGTCATGCCCCTCGGCGAGGACAACGCGCCCATGGGCGAGGTCGACTGGCTGGGCGGCACACCGCTCGGCAGCGGGCCGTTCTGGATCCCGCTCACCGACCCGGCCGGTGGAGCCGCGCCGATCCAGGAAGACGGCCAGTGTGTGGGCCATGTCCTGGCGCTACCTGGTGGGACCGCGCTGCCCATTCTCGCCAGCCGCAAGAGCGACAGCGCTGTGCAGGTGGCGTCCCTCGGCGCATACAGCGCCGGCAATCGCGTGGTGTTCTGGGAGTCCGCCACCGGACGCCCGCTCACGCGCCTCACGGCCCCGGCGGCGCGTGCCGCGCAGAGTGGTCTGGTGACGGCCAAGGTCACCGTCAAAGGCGCACGCGCCGAGCGCACGCTGAACCGCAATGGCGACTTCCTCGCCGGCGCGCAGCACTGGACGCCGGGCCCGCAAGGCGTGGCCATCGCGCGCGAGGACTTCGGCGTCACCATGAACTTCCTGGTGAACGGCGCCCGCGCGAACGGCACCGGTACCGGCACGCCGTTCACGGTCGATGGCGGCGTGGCCGGCAAGGCGCTGTATCGCGGCGATCAGCTGCGCATTGCCGGCGTCACGCATCGCTTCACCGCGCAGAGCGTGCCTGATGCCACCGGCGCGCTGAGTGGCAGCATTACTCCCAACCTCACGGCCACGTATCCCGACGACTTGCCGGTCACCCTCGTGCGCCGTGAAGTGCGCCAGTGGGTGAAAGACGGGACCACGTCGTTTGCCGACTGGGCGGCGAGTGGTGGCCTGCTCGCGATGCGCGACGTGGACAGCGATGGGCTGCTGTTCCGGCCGATGACCGGGCTCGAGCTGATCCACGATGCCAGTGGCATGATCTTCACGGGCAACGTGGAGTCCCTGCAGTACAACAACGGGCTCGCCGGCGCGTTCGTGGTCAACACCTCTGGGGGATTCGGCCTCCCGCCGGCGCAGTTCACCGATGGCGACACCTTCACCGCCATCTTTGTGCGCGAAACACGCGTCCTGCGCTTCAATGGCAGCCAGGCGCTGGGCGCCAGCTCGGTGAGCTTCAAGCCGGTGGCGAGCCTCGCGCGGCGGGACTGGCTCAACACGGACATGCTCTACGCGCGTCGCGCGTTGAGTGCCGTGGCCCGCATCACCGCGTTCAACGACACCACCCTCGAGGCCACACTCGACCTCGGCGTCAGCACCATCGACGAGGTGGCCAGCGCCGATCGCGACGGCAACGCGCGCCTGCTCATCGACCCGAACCACATCGGCGTCGACTACATCGTCACGGGCGGCAGTGGGGCGCCGCTGCCGCAGATCCCGTGGATCGTGCAGAGCATCAGCGGGAGCGTCATGACCATGGCGGTGGACATCAATGCGATTGCCGCCGCGTACGGCGTGGCGCCGTTCCAGGTGACCATCACCAACATCTACGACCAGGGCGGCTGGGCCCGCAGCTACACAAGCACGTGGACGGTGGTGGACGGCTACGCGGTGACGGCTGGTGCGGCGTGGGGCAGCAATGGCCGCGCCACGGTGCCCATCAGCGTGCCCGCCGGCCGCGTCATTGCGCGCGGCACGCCACTCTATGCCAACTGGATTGGAGGCGGCGCCGCCGGCGCTGAGGCGCAGTCACCGACGCCGCTGTTCGCCCATGCCCAGGTGACGGGCGCGGCCTCGTCGATCGACGTGGCCGGCTGGGATGACTACCGTAGCGACTGGGATGGCAGCACGCCGCTGCCCACGGCCGTGTGGCGCCTGTTTGCTGGGACGCAGGCCTCGTCGTTCGGCTTCGCCGGCGAGGTCCTCGTCGTGGGCGCCACCACCGCCTTCGACGGCAGCAGCGCCGCCAGCATCGTGCTGCAGGCGGCCAACACCACCGACATTGCCGACAACGCCACGGTGGAGCTCGTGCGCCCGGCCATGATCCCCGCCGGCGAGCGCAGCTCAGGGGCGGCCATGCGGCTGCTCTATGCCGTCAGCGGGCCCCTCACGCCCGGGCAGACCCCACCGCCTGGTGTGGTGTCGGATGTGGGCTACGTGGCCGTGCCAGCGGGCGAGACGGCCCCACTGACGGCCACGGCCCGCGTGGTGGTGCAGCGCGACAGTCTGCCGGCCATCGCGCCGCCGGTGATTGCCCTGGTGCGTGTGGCCACCAACACCGTCGTGGCCTCGAGCGCCGCCGAGGTGGTGGACATCGGCAACGGCTTGGCCATGGCGACCTTCGTGTGCACCGCCACGCTCAGCGCCGGCGGCCTCTATGACATCCACCTGTATGGCGGCTCCAACACGCTCTTTCAGCACTGGCACGTCGCCCTCGAGGCACAGTTTTATGTGGGGCGCGAGGCCCTGCCCTTCTTCCCCGGATCGCGCAGCCGCGTGGCCTTCCATCGGGGCCAGCAGGTGCTGGCGCAGCGTCGGCAGTCCGCGCGATACCGCGTCACCGCCATCGATCAGGCCGAGCTGGCCGCGAGTGGGGCGCCGCTGTTGCCGGGCCAACCCGTGCGCCTCGTGGCCGACGAGCTGGGCATCGACGACACGCAACGCGCAGTGCGCCTCGAGTGGGCGTTCCCGGGCGGCGAGCTCGTCGAACTCGAATGCGCGGCCATCGCACCCAAACTCACCGACGTGACGGTGTCCCTGTGAGGCCTCTATGATCCGCGTGAATCGGCGCTCGATCGAGCGGCGCGTCTATGCGCTCTCCACCCTTGATGGCCACCTCACCCCGGTGTTTGCGCAGCGCGCGCCGGTGGGCCTCGCCAATCGCCCTGGCGTGTTCGGCACGTCCGTCACCGTCACGCCGCGCGTGATCACGGTGGGGCTCGATGTGCGGCCGGAGTCGTTTGTGGGACGGCAGGCCTTCTTCGATGCCCTGCGCCGCGAGTATGCCGGGCTGCTCGAACTGGAATCGGACGACCTGCCGGGGCGCGTGTGCTATGCGCTCATGGAGACGCCCACCGTTGAGCTGTATCCGGGCGCGTTCCTGCAGCGCGCGTGCTGGGTGGAGCTCAAGTTCGTGGCGCAGGACCCGGCGCGCTGGGACCTGGAGCCGTTGCTGTTCGGCCTCTCGACCACGGCGCGCACGCCGTGTCCGGTGGGCACCGAAACCAGCGACCCCACCATCACCATCGTGGGCGCCTGCACCGATCCCGCCATTGTGGTGCGCAATGCGCGAGGGGCCGAGGTGTCACGCACGCAGTTCACGGCGACCATGGCCGCCAACGATGCCCTGCAGCTGGTGTGTGCCACGGAGCAGATCACGCGCACCGTCGCCGGCGTCGTGCAGACCGGCGCGGCGTCTGGGCTCGCGGCGTACACGTCGGGTCCACTGCCCTTGTTGGCGCCTGAGGACGGGTCCGTCGACGGCGCCGTTCCGCCCACGGTGGAGCTGGTCGCGGCCAGCGGCACACCGACGGGTACCATCGAATATCGCCGGAGGTGGTGATGTCGGCTGTTGCATTGTCTCCCCGCGCCGTGCGCTCGAGCGGCGTGCCGCGCCTACACTCGGCGTCCCGTTGGCGCGTCATCGCCGCGCGTGGCCTGGATGCCGTGACCGGCCAGCCCGCCACCTTTGCGCGCGCCTCCGTGAGCTCAGCCCTCGACTCGCGCGGCGCCACGGTATCGGTGGGCTATGGCCTGCCGCGGCGCGAGGCGCGCGAGTGGCCGAACGCCGTCGGCGAGATGGTCCGCGTGCTTGGCGTGCGCTACAGCACCGACGACTGCACGTGGCCGCTCGAGTGGATGCCGGAGTCGGGCACGTTGTACTGCGCGGGCATCAACCTCGGGACTGCGCAGACCGCGGGCTCCGGGCTGCTGTATGTGGGTCGAGACGACAATACCGGCGCGCGCCTGCTCGTGCACGGTGATGGTACCACGTTCAAGACCGTCTGGCACAACGGCGCCGATGACAGCGAGGCCACATTGCCGTTGGCCGTGCCGAATGCGGCGCGCTTTGCCCTGGTCACGCAGCTCGATGATGATGGGACGCTGCAGCGGGTGCGCGTGCGGGGCATGGTGAACGGCCAGTTCACCGACTGGTCGCCGTGGGGCGATGCCATCGCACGTGCCGCGGCGTTCGGAGCGGGCGCAAAACTGAGGGTCAATCGCGTGGGCAGCGCGGGTACCCAAGGGGATTTCTGGCTGCGCGAAGCCGCGTGGGATGCCGGCCACTACGACCTGCACGAGATGGAGGCGCGGCTGTGACGCAGTTTGCCGAAGGCTCCGGCGCGCCCATTGTGCCCCCCGTGCTGCCGTCCCATCAGGAGTTCATGGACCGGTTTCCCGAACCGATCCTGGACATGATTTTCACGCACCAGGTGCGCGACACGCCACTCGGCGCCGGCATCCGCAAGGCGCTGCTGCGCTTTCAAGTCGCGGAAGTTGTGGACCCCACGGACCCTCGCACCGTGGCGAGCACCGAGGCCATGGTGGACGCCGCCATTGCCCTGGGCGATTGGCCGGCCGAGGATCGCGAGGCCGCGCTGGCGCAGATCCTCACGCCGTAGCAATACGCGCACGCGGCGCGGCAAACGCGCCCCCGGTCGGACATCTCCGGGCCTCGCACTCTCGGCGCCGGCGTGTGCATGGCGCATTGTGCGGCATGGACATCCCTGAGTGGCTCGTCGAATTGGCGAAGGTCGGTGGCGGTGCTGTGGTCGGCGTGTTTGCCGGGACGCGGCGCATGGAGGCCCGTGTACGCACGCTCGAGGAGCGTGCTGCGGATGCTGACCGACAGATCGCCTCGCACGAGCAAACCCTCACCGAAGTCCATGAAACCGTGCAGGCCGATCATGACCTGCTCACGCGCATGGATGCGAAGGTCGATCTGATCATGAGCGCCATGCAGCTGCGTCCTCGGACCTGAACCGGAGGTGATCGTGAAGCTGCTCCCTCGCTCGGTAACTGTGATTGGTCTCATCGTCGCGCTCAGCGCGGTGATGCTCGACAGCACGGTCAACACCGCCCTCGTCTCGCTGATTGGCGAGAATGCTGCCGCGAAGGTCGCCGCCCTGGGCGCGCTGCTCGCAGCACTCGGCCGCGCGCTGGTCCCCACCGCCACCGAGCTCGAAGGACGCGAGCCGTCACCGTGAGTACAACCACGCGCACCACTCTGCCTAAGGCTCCGGCGGAGGTCCCTGTGGAAGCGTCTCTGGTGCATCTCGCGCCGCGTTTCCGCGAGGCGGTGGGTCGCGTGTGCGCCGACCTCACAGCGTGGGGGTACAGCCCTCGCGTCTTCGAGACGCTGCGCACCGACGCACGGCAGCAGTTCCTGTATGGGTTCGGGCGGTACTACGATGACGGGCGTGGTGTCGTGACGCACTCGCGCACCGCCGACGAGACCTGGCATGGTTTCGGTCTCGCCGCCGACATCATCTGCGCGAAGCGCCTGTGGAATGCCCCCCGCGACTTCTGGGAAGTGTTGGGCACCTCGGCCAGGCGACACAGTCTAGTGTGGGGCGCAGACTGGAACAGCGACTGGTCGAGCAACGATGAGCGCTTCACCGATCGGCCACACATCCAGTGGGGCGCGCCGATGCGGCGCTCACCGTCGGTGCGAGCCGTCGAACTCCGGCGCACCGGCGGCTTGGCCGCTGTGTGGGCTGAGGTGGGGGCCGCATGACCCGCCGAATCCTCCTTGTGCTTCTGGGCGTCGGCCTGCTGTGGGTGGCGTGGCAGGTGCTCACGCTGCAGGGCTGCTGCTGATGACGGCGCCGCGTGGAGATCGCGGGCCCTCGTCGTGGCTCTGGGGCGTGATCGTCGCCCTCGCGCTGGCGCTGGCGCTCTGGAAGGCTGGTATGCTCACCATCGAGCAGATCCGCGCCGACGAACGCGCGGCCGTGTTGCGCGAAGGCGATGCCCTGATGGCGGTAATCAATCGCAACGCCGGCCGCATTGGGCGCGAGCGCGACAGCGTGACGCGGGTGCTGGCGCAGCGTGACACGCAACTCACCTCGGCTCTGCAGAAAGCGCAGCGTGTCATCGTGCGCGAAGTGCCGTTTGTGCCCACGTCGCTCGTCGACACCTCGCAGACGCGTGCCGCGCTCACCACGCTGCAACAGGGCCTGATCACCTGTCGAGATACCCTTGCAGGCCTCGTGTCGGCCTGCGAGCAGTACCGCCTCACCAGTGACAGCGCGCGGGCCGTGGGAGCCCGGCAGCGCACGGCCGACTCTACCGCCATGGCGCGGATGGCCGAACACCAAGCCGCGATCACCCGGAGTCGTGACGCGGCCGTCGCCGCACTGCAGAAGCGCTCGACGTGGCGCACGGTGGAGCGCACCACCTGCGCCGTGTCGGTCGCTGGCAACCTTCTCACCTTCCTCTCGAGATAGCCTCATGGCTCGTTACGTCATTTCCGGCACGTTCGCGCTGACCGCCGCGACCGCCAAGACCGTGGGGCGCATCATGACCCCTGCGTCGCGCAAGCTCACCCTCCGCCGCCTGCAGATCATCGATAGCAAGGCCGGCGCGAGTGACCAGGGCATACTTGCCCGCGTGCTGACCGGCGGAGCCGATGGCACGGGCACGGCCGTCACGCCCACGCCGCTCGAGGGTGCGGTGGCGTGCCTGTCGACGGCGAAGCTCAACTACACCGTGGAGCCGACCGGCGCGCCGGCGGAGGTGTTCCGCACCACCGTGCCATCAGGCGGTGGCATTGATCTGTTGTTCGAAGAGCGCGAGGGCATTCAGATCCCGCATTCGTCGGCGCTGGCCGTCGAGCTCACCGCGGCCGAGGTGCGCGGCAGCAATGTCGTGTCATTCGCCGCCTATTTCGACGAATGATGTCGTTCGCGGGCCGTCGTCGCGCGCGGGTCGCGGGTAGTGTGTCGCAGCCGCCTGGTGTGGGCTGGGGTGGGCCGGGCGTTGGTTCTCCCCCTCCAGACGGCGAGGCGTTCAATGCAAACGAACCCACCGGACTCGCATTGCTTGGCGACAAGGTGTGGGCCAACGGCACGTCGTCCGCCTTCAGCATTGATGTCGGGACCTCGTCAGGAGGCTTCCCGGATGTGGGCGGTGCACCAGAAGGCGGGAAAGCCGCGCAGTTCAACTTTCCCAACGGCTATGGTGCGGGCTACCGGGGGAGCATTGAGACCACGGCGTTGCCCAGCGCGGGCTACAGCGAACTATTCGCCGTGATGTCAATGCGTGTGTCGGCTGGCATGCTCGAAGACGCGAACGGCACCAAGTTCTTCTATCCGCCGATGATCGGTGGGGCCACGAAACCCATCTTTCTGTGTTCGCGGCCATTCCCAGGCGATGCGACGAAGTACAGCTGGTACTTCGTGAAGCAGGCGCCCACATCCGCCAACCTCCATTGCAACGCCAATGGGTACAGCGAAGCCTCGCCGTACCCGTGCAGTAATGGTTCCTGGTACAAGCCGGCGCTCTACCTTCGCACGAACACGGCCAATGGTGTAGCAGATGGCGCGGCGAAACTCTGGATTAGCCCCTGGGATGGCGAGAAGTGGCTGCCTTCCACCCTGATTCTGAACTATGAGGGTATCGAGCTCAACGTGAACAAGTTCCGCAACGCGTACTGGGACTTGTACCGAGGAGGGGCCGGAACTCCGGCAATCGTGGGTGACCAGTTCGTTCAGATCAATCGCACCTATGCGTCGGGCAAGGTAGCCGCATGATGCCGCGAGGTGCATATGGCGGCGCTTGATGTACTGCAGCGCGTCAACAGCGGATGGGGCGCATTCGACTGGACCGCGACTTTTGCCGCCGCCAACCCTGGCGACCTCCTGCTGCTGTGCCATCTCAACGACAATGGCGCGGCGACGCTCACCAAGCCCGGTGGGATGACGGACCTGTACGACTCAGGGGCCGGCGGATACCCACGCGTCGTCATTGCCGCCCGCGTCTATCAGCCGGGCGATCCGCTGAGCTACAACTACGCCACGTCCTCGCCGGCCGGTACAGGCGGCGTGTTTGGACGTCGCATTGAGGGACCGTTCACCGATCTCTCAACGGTCACCGTCACACGGCAGGCCGCCGTCGGGAGTGCGGGGGCTGAATCCATCTTGACAGCTACCTCGAGTGTCGCGGCCGGCACGTTGGTGCTGGCCCTGATCGCCATGTACGGCCGAGATCAGCAGACGAGTTTTGGCGGTGGGTTCGGCAATGTGCAACGAATCGTACAAGCTGGTCAGCTGCCGAGCATGGGTCTGGCGGAGCAGTTCTTTGCATCGGCCTCCACGTCGGTTCAGACCAACGTAACGTGGGCCACCGGTGGCGATCCGGTCGTGTCGGCGTCCGAAAAGTTCCTCATCACCATCACGGCACCAGTGGCTGGCCCGTCCGCCCGGAAGCGTCGAGGGGTAGTGGGTCAAGAAGTTGGTCGCCGTTCGAAGTCGCATGTGGCGAACCATCGACGCGCAACGCGGAATATGCTCTCGGCGATCCTTTCTGGGAGCAGCATCACTCCTTCGACGTTGCCACCAGACTACTACGCCCCTCGAAAGCCCCGCGTGACCTTTCCCCCCGTTCTCTCTCCAATCGTGAGCTTTGACCCATGACTATGCGAGCACCGACGTACCTTTATGTGCGCGAGGCCAAGCCCGTTCGCATTGGTGCACTCGGTACGGGCAAGACGGTCGTCGCTAAGGTGTGCGCGACGCGAGAAGGCGTCCCGAGTGCGATCGGTACGTTACAGATGACGCTTGTAGAGACAAGCCCTGGCTCAGAGGAGTACTTCGGCGTGTTCTCGCGAGACGATCTGTTGTCGCAGTTGACCGCAGCCGGCAAGATCGGCGCTCGGGTGTACCTCCACATCGACGACGGCGTCGTCTGGCACGATGTCTGGCCATGGCAGGTCACCGATATTGACCCTGACCTCTTGCCGCCGCTCACTACCTGAGAGAGTGAGTCAAGCTTACGCAGTGAGGCGCCGCCGCCGGGCAGCGCGCGCGACGCCGAGCAGGCCAGCGAGGAGCAGCGAAGCAGACGCCGGTGCCGATACGTCGTTGGATTGAACCATCGAGAATCGCACATCGTAATCGACCGGTCCCCGAGGCCTCCAGTCGCGATCGATGATATCGCGGTACAGTTCGCCTTCGAACACATCTTCAGTGGTGAAATCAATCGCTGCAGGTCGCCATGTCGGCCCTCCACTTGGCTCTCCCCCGCACCCTGTGATGCGACACATCGTCACCGAGAAGATCAGCGAGTACGTCTCGCCAACATCGAGGGAGAAGTTGTCGAGGTACACATCGAATCGACCGGAATAGGTTGGATCGGGCTTGACCGTAAACAGCGCTTCTGACGGACTGCTGAAGTAGCCAATCCCCTTCATTACGGCGACAGTCAGAGGACTTGCCCAGCCATCCTGGTTCGTCGTGCCGGCATGAACCCAGAAGGAAAAGCTGTGTAGGTATGATCGCTCGGCGGTAAAGGCTTGCACGAAGCCATCTGGAACGTCTCCCATTCCCGCCTTCACAAAGGGTCCACTGTTTTCGGTCCCAATGGTAATAGCCTGAGCCGACAACCGAATGGGCGAGCAGAGCAGCAACGCCACGACGAGAAAGAATCGCATACCAACTCCAGAGGCGGTGCCTCAGCACCGGAAAAAGCCGGCCACCACCCCATGCGGTGTCCGGTCGCCCCGTCGGCGTTCCAGCGCCGGCGGGGCATTGTGTATCCTGCATCACGCGCGCAAGAACGCGATAGGGCGATCTCCCTATTGGTGGATGGCCGATCTCCTTAAAGGACGTACGAACTTCCTAAAAGGATCGCCACCGCACCCTCGATGTGGCGGGGATTTCCCGCCACATCGATCCTGCCTCACGGAGTCGGCGCTTTCTCCAGGCGTGTAGTGCACGATACTGAATGAACGCTTTCCTGAGTTTCGATTGCGGTCTGCGACCGTTCACGCAACTCACAGGATACTGTTGGCAGCGAGCCCAACAGTTGACTCACGAGATGAGCCCCCAAATAAAGCGTAACCCACAGCGGAGTCTTGCCAAAGTCGGATGGATCAACTGCTTTTCGTGAGCCTGTGGTGTTCTTTTTCTTCATTTAAATTACCTCGAGTAGCGGTGCGAGATTAAGGAACGTGCCTGCACCGCTGAAACAGCACGTCCCCCCGAGATGCACCGCCAACCTCTCGTTGACGACTAATGCACCTCAACTCAGAGCACTTCGCCCCGACAAAGTGAAGTCTCTGTCGGGGCGAGTTCCTTCAGTTGCTGTGTTTGGGCCACCTGCGTACCGGGAAAGGGCGAGGTTTGAGATACAACTCCTCGTCTGCAAAGAGCCGGCCTACGTCTACCCCAAAGCAAAGCTGTACATCTGTAACTGAGAGGTTCGTTTCTCTGAATGTTGTGGAGAAGCGGACCTCACCCGATGTTCTGTCAAGATTGTGTTCAACAACTCGCCTCTCACCGGACTTGCCTGAAGGAGCATGAGGTACAACCTCATTGATGGCGAGCAGGGCCCATCTTTTTTGGTTTCCAAGACGAAACGGTACGCCATACTGGCGTAGGAACTCGGCAAAAAACTCGAGCGCTCTCGTAGGCTTGGTCCGATCAGCTCTTGCAACCGACAGACGATACACGTGGCGAACCCAGAGCTTCCCCATCTCAAGTTCTGCGATAACGATCACGAATATCGGTCTGCGGTCCTCTGGAGTGATGAGACCAACTGCGCAAACGGTTGTGACACGCGACTTCTGTCGATCTTCACTTCCCGTCACTACATCTACAAAGAGTGGACGACGGAGAACATCAGCCACGACTGAACGAGTGACCAATCCATCTAGCATGCGTGGGTCGTCCAGATTCCAGTGCAGAGGCAGCGAACCGAACGGAATGATCTTCCTTTCCATCAGGCGCTGTCTGGCGCTGGCCGCGTCCGGGCCTCGCGAAAGGTCGTCCGCAATGATCTGGCCAATGATGTCCAGAACAATGGCTCGGTCGCTTTCTCGCACCGTTGGCTGGAAATCTTCGATACCCGCAGCATCTTGCACGGCAGCGATGACCTCACGCTCTGCGTCGGAAAGCTCCGGACGTGGCAAATACGCAGTATCGGGCTCTGGCATCGCCCAACGAATCACGCTCAGGAGCGTGTCCCGATCCAAACGGCGGAGCTTGTTGGAGATTGCGTAGGCCATCAAAACTCCACGAGATCGAACTGGTTCGCGGTAAGTCTCGGCACCACCCACTCTGGTCCTAAGCCTGCGCGATCTGAAAACGGTACGGATACGAGCTGGTCCTCCACAAGGGGACGGTGCACGAGGTAGAGTAACGGTCTCCACATACTGATCGGTGCTTCACTGAGCATGACGGCTAGCTCGGTAAGCTGTGCGTCGGTCAGCACCCCATCCTGAACCTGACGAGCCCCTCGCTCCAAATAGCCAGCTCGAATCCTCGCGATGTGCTCATTGTGGCCGTCACCTCGAGCCACGGCGTTTGAAAGAGCGTGGTAAAGCTCACACGGGTTGCTACTCGGTGGGACAAGACCCGTGATGGCGTATGCACCCTCCTTCCGGCTGTCCCAGGACTCTGAGCACCACACGTGGTGAACCCCGCCAAAAAACTGCTGCTGGACTAGCAGTTTCATGTACGGGTTAACTGAGTACAGAAGGCGATCGCTTGGCATCAACGGCGAGCTGACTCGTTCGACCGTGATGCAGTCGGCAAGAACGAGGCGCCCGTACTCACTCCACCCTCGACCATCGCCCACACCCACTGACCGAAAACGCAACATCCGACGCCAGCACCGTCACGATTGCCGGCGCCGTCTGCAGGTTGTTGGCGATGATGTCACTTGTGCCGTTGATGTTGCGGAGGCGCGCCCAATAGCATCCAGTGCCGGTGCCGTCCGATCGCCACGTGCCAGGCGCGATATCGACTCCCACCAGGTACATGCCGTCAGTGAACGCCGCAGTCGGACTGCTCGTCACCGGCCCGATGATCTCGGCCCACGGCGCGCACCCAGACGACTCGATAGCGAGGTCTGTCGGCAACACCTCGAGGAGACGGGGGCCACTCCCCAGCTCATTGGCGATGATGTCGCCCTGCCCCGTCAGATTTCTCAGCCTGGCCCAGTAGCAGCTGGCCGTGCCAGTGTTGACGCTGCGGTACCGCCCAGGCAGCACCTGTGAGCCCACCAGCCGGGTGCCGTTAGTGAACGTGAACGGTCCAATCGTCAGCGCCTGCGTCTGCGGGGGGAGCTGCGCCGCGCGGAACGTGAGTACGACGGCGCTGCCCGCGGTGCCGCGAATGCCGAGCCCCGTGAACGTGGCCACGCCATTGACAGCGCTCTGCGACAGCGTGCCCGACAGCGTGCCGCCTTGCCCCACTTCCACGGTGACCACCGTGCTGGCCGGCGCCAAGTTGCCCTCGGCGTCACGGAGCTCGATCACCGGCTGCGTGCTCATCACCCCACCGTTCATCGCACCGGCGGCAGGTCTAGCTATGCGGAGCTGAGTCGCCACACCTGAGGAGACCGACACTGCGACCGTAGCGGAGACACCCGCGCTCGTAGCTGTGATGGTCGCGTTCCCTGGCGCCACCCCAGTGACCAGCCCAGCGCTGGTGACCGATGCCACCGCCGGGTTGCTCGAGCTGAACGTCGGCGCCACCGGCACGAAGGGCTGTCCATACTGGTCTCGCCCAGTCAGCGAAATGCTGGCACTCGATCCCACAAGTAGCGCCGCCGGCGAGATGCTGGCCTGAATGGACGAGAGTCGCGCCGGCGCACGACTCACCTGGACCGACGCGGCACCGATCTTCCCACCCGACGCAGCGATCACCGAAGCCGACCCGACAGACAATGCACGCACAACACCGCTGCTGCTCACCGACACAACAGAGGTGTTGCTGGACGACCAGGTGAGGCCATGGATTGTGATCGGCCGACCCTGCGTGTCGACACCCGATGCCGTGAGCTGCGCGGAGTCGCCTTCGAAGATGCTGAGCGAACCCGGGGCCACAGACATGGCGCTGAGGGTCGGGGCCGGCGGCGCCGGAGCGGGTTCTGTCCCTTCTGACCCGCCACAGGAAGGCAATGTGATGGCGGCGATCGCGCACGCTACGACCCGTCTCAGAGACGCCATATCCCACTTCTCCAGAATATCCACAAACGGTCCACACGTGGCACCCGCGCCACATTGCGGGGGCCGCTACGGTTCGGTAAATCTTTGGGCGCTGACCCTGCCGCCCAATGCTGCGATGACTGCGACCTGCTACTTCCGGATCCTGGCACCGATGTACTTCCCCATCCGGGGAGACGCCGGCGAGTACCTGTCGGTCTGGTCCTGCCCGCAGAACCTCTGGGTGATGGACTCGGCCGGGGAGTGGGTGATCCGGCGCGGGTACTTCCCCGAGGGGAAACTGTGGTCCGAGCTCGCCAACCTGGCCGATGCCGGTATCATCCAGCCGCTTTCCGCCGACGACGCCCAGTGGCTGCGGCATCCGCTGCCAACTGCCGCTGCCCCGTCGCGTCCAGCACTTCGCGTGATACGGGTGGGGGGAGCTCGGGTGCCGCCATACGGCGGATCCCGCGAATGAGGTTGTCCTGCTCTTGAATGGCAGACTCTAGAAACTGCCGCACTGCTTGAGCCTGCCCCTCAAGAACTCCCAAGAGGTAGGTGGCCGCCGGCTCGCGTACACCTCCCTTCTGTCCGGAACTGTCTGACTCAAGTGAGAACCGACGTGCGGCCTCTTTGAGCCTGTCGAACGCCTCGCCTCGCAGGTTGGAGCCCTTCAGGAACCGATTAAGGCTCTTCTCGGGGACTCCAATGTCACGAGCCATTGAGGCTTCGCTGTCGTACTGCTCCCGAAGAACCGAAATCTTAGTGCGTAGAAGATCGCTCACCGGGACAGATCCTGACACTTTAGGCTTGCGAACTGACCGAAAGTGTCATAATGTGTACTCACGGTGCTGGACACACCGTGATCCAACTTCCTTTCACGTGCAACGGTACACCAAATGCCGCGATCCCGAAAGGCTCAACCGATCGCCATCCCCCCGGATTTCCTCTGGCGCTGGCGCGTCGCCCTGGCCGCCGGCGGCCTCACGCTCAAGGCGTGGGCCGACCTGCATCGCGTCACGGGGCAGCATGTCACCGAAGTCCTGCACGGGCGCCGCAAGTCGCATGACATCCTGGCGAAGGCCATTGCCTTCGTGATGCACCAGGAGCGGCAGACCGTCACGCGCATCGACACGGCGCGGAAGGAAGAGAAGCTCTCGGCGCTGCAGTCCGCAGCGTGACGTGGTGGGGGGCGTGCACTCGGCATGCCTCCAGTCTCTACCTGAGGACCGACCATGCAAACCACGCATTGGGGGGCGACCGTGGCCGCGGCGCCTGCCTCCACTCCCGCCACCGCGCCCCCGCCGGTGGATCTGCGCCGCGATGGCCTCGCCTTCGAGCAGCTCGTGCTGCGGCTGCTCGATGAATCCTCCTGGGATGGCCGCGCCCGCATTGGCGGACAGCGCACCAAGGATGTCTTGCGCCGTGCGGCCGACCGTCAGGCCAACCTCGCTGGCGTCGGCGCCGCGCTGGCCGCTCTCGCGCGGCATCCGCAGGCCGATCGGCGCGCGCGCCTGGCTGTGATCTTCGAAGAGCTGCAGGCCTGGGCCGAGGCCATGGGTGCCGTCGATCCCTGCCTGATCACGGTCGCCACGCACGAAGCGCGCGAGGACGGCGAAGCGGATGCGGCGCTGCTCGCGGTGCTCGGTACCCTGCCCGACCGTGCGAAGCTCGAGCGCGCGCTGCGGGAATGCGCCGAACAGATCACCGCGCGCCGTCGGGTGATGGTGGCCCTACGCGTACGCCTGGCGCGGCTGATGGCGCCGCGGGGCGGGTTGCCGGCATGAGCACCATGACCGTGGCCAAACGCCTTACCTCACTGAGTGCACGACGCAACCTCGCCGAAATGCCGCTCAAGGGGCAGGACAAGATCCTGCTCGATCTCATCGTGCGGCGCGCGGCGCGTCTGCTGCCATCGGTACGACCGATTCAGATCGAGATGGACCTTGTGGCCGTGCACCGCGTGGTGCAGCCCCTCTGGTTGCGTGAATTACTCGTCGCACCCGAGGAGGACTTTCTCCACGACATCACGGGCATCATGCAGCATCTCGACCGCGAGACCGTCACTCTCACTGGCCACTTTCTGCCGAGGTATGCGCGATGAGCCGCTCCGTGAAAGCGTGCAGCCCGCCCGCGCTGGCCGGCGCGAACGGGCTGTCGACAACGGTCGAGGGCGCGGACCGACCGACGCCCCACGAAGACATAATGTCCTCGCTGTTGCCCACGGGAAAGACGCGCACGCTGGTGATGGTATGGCGCGGAGGTCTTTTGCCGATGGCCGAGCATCACCCGTCGTTGTCCCTCTGGGAACTCGCCCTGCTGGCCCGCGCCAACTGCGAGCGCCCAGCCTGACCCGCGGCACGAGTGGCGGGGCGCGTGGACCATCACACTGGAGTGATGCTGCGCTGCACCATCCGTCAGGGGATCGCATCCCCGCCCTCGTGTTCGCGCCCCTCTCACCCGGCCCGCGTCCATGGAACCTGCTTCGCCATCCCCGCCGCCACTCGCTTTTCAGGCCCTGGTGTCCAGTGCCGAAAGCGGGCTGCTCCTCGATGAGCTCAACCTCCGCGTGACCGAGCTGGTGAAGGTCATGGAGCGCGAGCAGCGCAAGAGTGGCGGCAAACCCAAAGCCTCACTCGCGCTCTCGTTCGCCTTCCAGCTCGATCAGAACGGCGTGATGGAAGTGACGGCCAGCGTCACCACGAAGGAACCGAAGACCGAGCGCAGCCGCAGCATTTTCTACGCGCTCAAGAACGGCATGCTGTCCCCCAACAACCCGAAGCAGCTGACCATGGATTTGGGTACGCCGCGCGAACTGCCGGCCGCCGAAATGCGTGTGATCTGACCCTCAACCGAGCATCTGACCCATGAGCAAGGATCTGTTGGTCTCACCCGCCGCAAGTGATGCCGCCGCGATCGTCGACGCGATGGAGAAGCATGCCGGCGCCGAAGTGGTGAAGTTCGATGTCCCGCGCGCCGGCTACGACGAGCAGGGCGACCTGCGCATTGAGTCGGTGCCGGTGGCCTTCGTGCCGCGCGGCCGGGAAGTGCAGTCGCTCAAGAAATTGATCGACGAGTACTTGCCGCGCCCTCGGCGCATCGAGGGGCAAGCGTTATTGCAGGACGAGGAGTCGTTCATCGACCACGTGAACGCCATGAAGCGTGAGGCGACGGCCGTCTTCTTCGACCGCTCGAAGAACGTGTTTGTCGCCGTGTATGACTACCACAAGCCGGATCGCCCGGACTGGTGTGAGCATCGCGCGTCGTGGGGCCTCAAGCTCTCCCGCGAATGGCAGGCCTGGTCAGGCATCCAGGGCCGCGCGCTGTCGCAGCAGGAGTTCGCCACCTTCCTCGAGGCGCAGATTCCGGATGTGTTCTGGGGCGACCAGTATTCGGACCACACCAAGTTGCTGATCCAGCAGCTGGAGCTGCGGTTGGCAACGCCGTCTCAGTTGGTGGCCCTCTCGCGCAACATCGCCATCAACGTCGACACCGCCGTCCGCAACGCGCAGACGCTGTCGACCGGTGAGATTGCCATCGTCTACACCGAGCAGCACCGCGATGGCGAGGGTCAGCCCATCACGGTCCCCAACGCGTTCCTGATCGCTATCCCGGTCGTCGAGCACGGCCCGCTGTATCAGGTGCTCGTGCGCCTGGGCTATCGCGTCCGCGAAGGGCGCATCACGTGGCATCTGCATTGGCACCGTGCGGACCTCGCGCTCGAGCTGGCCACGCAGGAGATCGCGCAGCGCGTCGTGACGAACACCGGCCTTCCGGTGTACGCCGGCACGCCAGAGGCCTGATCTCGATGACGGCCGTGGAATCGCGCGTGGCCGCGCTCGTGCGGCGCTGGACGGAGGAGGCGAAGCGCCGTCAGGCCATGAGCGCCCAGGACGTCGGCGCCGACGTGCTGCAGTTCTGCGCGCGGGAGCTCGAGGCGGCCGTGGAAGATGCCTCGGGTGATGACGAGGAGCTGACGCCGGAGCAGTTCGGTGCGCTGCATGGCAAGAGTGCGTCGCAGGTGCGCCGCTGGTGTCAGACCGGCCGCATCGAGCATCGGCGGGTGGGCCGAGACTATCGCATTCGCCGTGGCGCGGCCGTGCCGACGCAGCTGCGCGCGCGCGATGACGAGCAGGACGTCGCGTGAGCAGCAAGGCCAAAGCGGCGTGGACCTACACGGTCGGGGTATCGCCGTACCAGGTCACCGCGTTCGAGGATAAGCGCAGCGGCCACGTGACGCTCCGCTGGTACGAGCGCGTGGGACCCAAGCAACTGCGGCGGGTGCTGCGCTCGACGGGGTTTCCGGTGCGTGGCGCGCGCGGGGGCATCGACCGAGACGCCGAAGCCCGCGCCATTGCGGCGGCCAACCAGTGGCACCGAGAGCTCGCCGGCGGCACGTGGTCCCGCGCACCCAAAGCGCGCACGGTGGGGCCTTCGCCGCTCACGATTCGTGAGGGGTGGGCGCGCGCGAAGGATCCCGACAAGGGCAAGTGGAACCATGACACCACGCACCGCGACGACATTCAGCGGGCCATCGACCGCGCGTGCCTGGTGTGGGGCGAGGACTTCACCTGGGATGCGGTGGATCGTGGCGCCCTGCGGCAGCTGTGGCGGCGTGAGCTGGCGCGGTTGCGCGCGCAGGGCCATGGAGGGTTCCGTGGCGCCGAGCTGCAGCTGGATCTCGTGCTGGCCGTGGGCGCCTGGCTGCGCGACGAGCAGCTCATCAGCCCCACCGCCGCGCTGCGGTGGAAGGGTATGATGGACGAGTTCAAGAAGGACGCCGGCGAGCACACGCCCCGTCAGCCGCGCTACACCGTGGCCGAGTACCGCAAGCTGTTCGTTTCGGCATGGCAAGCCGACGAGCGTTGGGGCCTGCTGTACGACTTGGCGGCCGAGTATCGCATTGGGCAGGTCGCCTCGGCGCGGCGCCGTGATCTCGACCGCGAGCGTGGGCGGCTGCGCATCAAGGGGCACGGCAAGAAGAAGGGTGAGGTCATCTTCTTCACCGAGGCGCAGGCCGCCAACGTGGCCTATGTGCTCGAGCAGGGCTATCTGGCTGGACTCGAGCGCGCGTTCAGCGCCGGTGACATCAGTGACTACCCGCTGTTCCCCGGTGGCCACTTCGCGGCCGATGACGAGGGGCGGTTGGTGTCACGAGCAGAGTACGCCACGCGCGCGCCGGTGGACCGGAGTGCGTGGCGCGCCTGGCATCGCGAGGCCGAGCGGCTCGCCGGCATCCCTCACCTCCCAGGGCGGGGGCCGTATGGCTCACGGCGCGGCGGCGTCGATGCGGCCAAAGAACTGCAGATCTCGCGCGAAGGCCTGCGCGCGTGGGGCGGCTGGGTGGACCAGCAAATGCCCGACCGCACCTACGCCGATCAAGAAGCCGAGTACGCGCGCGATGAGGCCTCACGCATTCGTGCGCAGGCGCGTGGTGCGGCCGTTGGACCCGGGGCGAGCCGTCTTGCTCGTCCCACCGAATCCCCACCATCGGAGGGCCACGAATTGCCGGAAGTGTCGCGCGACACTACCGAAACGCCGAACGGCGCCCCGACCGAAGTCAGCGCGCCGTTCAACGAAGGTTCGCAACTATCACACTCACAAGAGGATAGCGACGATGAACCATAATAGCTGGGGAGAGACTCGAACTCTCGACCTCACGATTATGAGTCGTGCGCTCTAACCGGCTGAGCTACCCAGCCCCTGT
>VFQP010001436.1_pt1 | contig 31929 bp, 53 predicted proteins | sample 3512351 | NCBI WGS metagenome assembly VFQP01 (sample SAMN10412372, study PRJNA504923) | tailings metagenome | isolation source: Relicate 1 Philex TSF1 revegetated site | place: Philippines: Tuba, Benguet | collected 2017-08-29
GGGGGGGGGTTTGGAATGGAGGGCAAGGAAAACATACCAGTGACGAGGAGCACCAGTGTGGACATGGGAGATGATGATGATGATGATCATGCAGGAGCAGTGCGCAAAACATTGTCATCATCGTCGTCACAGGTGTGTTGATGCATACCCATGTGTATATGTTTTTGTGTTGCATGTGTGCTGTACCCTTTCACTGCAAGTGTTGTTTCGTGACAACCACGATATAGTTTTAGGCTCATTGCAATCACACCATTGCAACCTACAATAAGTCACCACTCTTCATTGCTCCTTCACCACAGCGTCCCCAATCCCCGTTGCCACCACTACCCATCACAACCCACCCACCACGGCGCACATCGTTCCCCTCCACCACCAACGACACCCCCCCCACCACTCCACCACGCACCGTCAAACAGAGTGTTCAAGCACACCCGGTAAAGATGGGGTTTGGGGGGCGGCGTCCGTGGCGTGTGGGGTGGGGCAGTGACAAGGTGGGAATGCAGGATGCGGGATCAGATGTGGATATTGGTGGTGACAAGGATGATGCAGTGCAGCAATTGGAGGAAGCACAGTTTCAAGAGGTGCGTCAACATCCCACACATGCATTCTCCGCATACAAACACTACTCTGCTCACACACTTGACACACAAACACGCACCAATTCACACCATCACCAGCACCCATCCTCACAGGCATTGCTTGCCAGCATGCGTGATGCACCCCCACAACACAACAGCATAGCAGCAGACACCACCACCACCCCACCACCCGTACAAGCACCGCACCCACCCACCAGCTACCACCCTGCAGCCACTGCACCCATGATACGGGTGCATGGGGCACATAGAGGCCTCCACACACCCTTGTATGTACATGATGCGGCGGGTGGAGGGGGTGATACCATGGACAGGGGGGGGCACCTACCAAAGACGGAGCCCCCTCCTGTTCGACGTCCACGCATGGTAGGTGGGAGAGGAAAAAGGGGGTAGTAGTAGTTGTTGTTGTTTTGGTGCAACAATGTGTGTACAAGATGTGGTACAGCCTAATGTGTGTACAACCTCCACACATCATCGACCAACCCCCCACTCCCCACACCCCACACCCCCCACAAAAATACAGATCACGTTACAAGAGCCTGACAACAACACCCTCGCTGCTGCCCTCCACACGGCCCGCGCCTCCCAGCAGCACCCCCGGGAAAGCACATACCGCTTGTCTGCCCTGGTCCTTCACTGGGGCACCTCACCCAGCAATGGTCACTATACATGCATCACACAGGCCCGGGGGTCGGGCCCCTGGTGTACGTTTAACGACACCCATGTGACTGCATTGGCCAATGAGGCAATGGTATTGAAAGAGGAGAACTTGGCTAATGATTATATGGTGTTTTACGAGCTGGATGCGTTACATGGGGCGTGTGGGGGAGGGTATGTGGGGTAAAACGGTGGGAACATCTCAAGTACTGATGACATACTGGTGACAAGACTGATGCGTTGTTGTGTGTGTTTTTCTCTCTCATATCCTCTCAACTGAACAAACACATGCCTTGGAGCGCACGCATTTCATTTTTTCCTGCACACACGGGCACATTTTGCTATTTTTTCCCCGACCATGTGTTGACCATTCCTTGTTTTGACCATGTGTGTTTCATCTTGATATCTGAACAACACCAGGAATAATCATCCTCTCTGATGGATGTGCAACAGTGTCTTGACAATGTTGTATATACTGCTGAGGCACATGTGTGTTACATTGCAAACATCGTGCAAGGAGAAACGTGCATGATAAAGACACAGCAACAACAGACAAAGTGCAGCGAATTCGCCACAATAACACGTTTCCCAACAACAACAGCAGCAAAACACCACCCATCATGCCTCGCCCTTGTGTCCACTGCTCGCTATCGACACACTACCAGTCGTCCATCAACACCCTCATCTTCTTGCTGCACAAACCACTTGATGATACACAAACCACTTGATACACAAACCACCTGCTGCATCAAACATCAACTGCACAACCCCTTCTCTTATGCAGAACCCTCAATAAGGGATGGTTCATACTTTTCAGGTGCCGCAAACCCCATTAGTGTCAAGTATGTCGCAGTAATGTTGGCCAACCCTGCACTAGGCAAATCGCTGCGGAACTGCAACCCCTCACACCCAGCACCACCAAAGGCAACAGGAACAGGGGCCAGTGTGTGGGAGGTGAGGGCGAGGGGCTTGCCATTGTCGCCCAGGAGCGGCTGTGTGTTTGTTTTTTTTGCAAGGGGTTGTACGTATATTGTATAAAGGCAGAAGCAGGTGATGTAGGGTTTGCTATGTGCATGGTCAACATAACAATGAATATGTGGACACAAAAGCAGTGCACCGAGTTGTATACAACCAACATATTCCCAACTGCACATCACCAGCACATCACTAGACACAGTCACTCATGCATGACACCCCACCCCACCCCCCTCCACCACTTCGCACCTGGTGTGTCTTTTTATGTCGCTGCACCATATCATCACTATTCCCATGATCCGCAGTGACCAACCACCGCCCCCCCATGCTCTCTGTTGCCTCAATAAGCTCCTTTACCTTCTCATCACACAGTGCACATGCGAACACAGATGCAGGCAGGTCCCCAGTGTGGCCCACCATGTCTGGGTTGGCGAAATTGATGCGCACTTGGTCGTAGAGACCTGAGAGGATTGCTTCTTTGCCTGCTTCACACACTTCCAATGCTTTCATTGCGGGGGCCTCGTTGAATGGGACCTTATCACTGGGAATCTGTGTTACGGTGTGGGGGAGTGGTAGGTAGGTGTGGGGGGTGTTTTTGTATGTACATGACATGATGTGGGGATATGATACCCAACACGCGCAGTACACACAATCTGTTCCTCCACACACTTTATATGCTATACCTACCTCTACATATGTCTCCAGTTCCTCATTGAAGTACCCACTGCGGTTGCCATTCCAGAAGAATGTGACGTCTGTAAAGGGAACAGGTGTCGGTGTGTGTAGTTGTGAGTAGGTGTGTGTGTATAGGGTGTGTGTGTGTAGATGGGGTACAGAGTGTGCCACATATACAAAGCATGTTGGGATGTGTTGGGTTGCACACAGTATACACACAACCAGGATACATAGTCATGAACATGGCATAGACACCACCCACCACCACCCACCACCACCCACCACCGCCCCACACCACGCCACCACGTACGTCCAAATTTCTGTGTCTCACTGCACACAAAGGTCTTGACACCACTTGCAGCGCAGTACTCACCACTCACACCGTGGATGGCAGGTGGGGGGACCAGGTAGTTGGTGGGGAGCTTGAGGTCACCATCATACTGCATCAGCCCGACATACTTGACCTGCAAGGGTGATGATGGGTGATGACGATGATGGTGATGAATGATGATAATGATGGTGATGGTGATGGGTGATGATGTACACACGACAACCCCACCACGCACGACAACCCCACCATGTTGTATAATAGAGCTCGACAAAAGAACACAATGCATACATCACCTCAACGGCACACCCTCCCTACCTGAGGAAAGCGTTTCCTATCAAAAGGAGTAAACTCTGCATACTCAAATGCCTTGCTTATCTCCACCACACGATCAGCACGAAAGTTGAACACCACCACTGCATCCCCATCCTCCACAGTGCCCACTGGCTTGCCTGCGTCATCCACAATGACAAAGGGGGGGAGCCACTGGTCACTGACTGGCTTCTCCTCATCACCCTGTGTGTGTGTGTGTGTAGGTGAGTGTGTGTGCATGTAAAGGGTGGAAATAGTGTGTGTGTAGGTGCGTGTGTGTGCTGAGATGCAGCACATGTGTGTTGAGCGCACCATATGTGTGTTGAGGTGCAGCACATGCTGTCTTTCACCCACCCCACAACACACATACCCTCATTGTGGTGTATGCCTCTTCTGCGCTGGTAAACTTGTTGTCAGCCTCACCCAACACATGGGCATACCAACCCTTTTTGACAATGTTCCAATCAGCCTATGGGTGAATAGGTGGTGTGAGTGTGTGAGTATGTGAGGTGGGTGTTGCATGTGTGTTGGTGCGCATAGTGTAACACATATGTATGTATGTGTCCCTCCTCTTCATTCTCAACACAACGATCTTTGTTCTCATCGCAACGTCCATTCTCTCCACAAAATAATCACCACTCTCAATCACCCCAGACACACCACCACACCACAACCACACGCAAAACACACGCACCTCATAGCGATCCATGGTCACACCCATACGCCCACCACCCGATGCAATGCATGCATCAGTACCATATGCATCCTTGAGCCTTGCACACTCTGCTTGCAGCTCCTTGATGTACTTGATGCCGCTGCCATCGGGCACATCACGGCCATCGGTGAGCACATGCACACGAATACGCTTGGCCCCATCCTTGGCTGCACCCTCCATCAGTGCGTAGAGCTGGTTGCATCGGCTGTGCACACCACCGTCGGAGAGCAGGCCGATGAAATGTACCGTATTGTTTGCAAACGAGGGTTTGATGTATTGCCATCCCTCCTGTGTTGGGAGGGGTAATGGTGTTGTCACATGCATGGTATGTACTATGCACATGGTAGGGATGCATGGTGGAAAAGCTAGTACCTTGGTAAACACGCTGCCGTCTGCAATGGCATTGTCGACCAGCTTGGCGCCCTGGGCAATCACTTGACCAGCACCCAGTGCGTTGTGCCCCACCTCGCTGTTGCCCATGTCGTCGTCTGATGGCAGGCCCACTGCTGTACCGTGTGCACGCACAGTGCGCCAGTGTGTGGGGGCCTTGGTCTTGAGCGAGTCCATGCAGGGCGTCTTGGCCACAAACACTGCATTCCACTCATCCTCCCTGGTTTGGGGGGGTTTGTGTGGGTATTTCGCGGATGCATCGTTCAAGTAGTGATACAACCATCGGCGTGACTGGTTGTTCTCGACGAATACTGTGTTTCCGTGCCGTCAAAACCCTGTGCGAATCTTACATGCACGCAAACACGGCTGCGATCTACCTGTTTTCGCCCCATCCATCGAGGATGCACACAAGTACAGGGCCCTTGGGCTTGGAAATCGTGGGGTGTGGTTTCAATGTGAGGTCTGTGGTCATGGTGATGCCCTAGTGATGAGTGTGAGTGTGTGTGGTGAGTTGCCTGCTGGACTGTGGTGGTGATTGCTGATGATTGCTGGTGGTGATTGTGCAATTGTGGTTGTGGTTGCAGTTATTTTATAACAACAATAAAACTTCTACACAGACACATCAGACGCATCAGCGTTGGTGGAGGGAGCAGCAATTTCACAAGCACACCACAAAAAACTGCAGTACTGATCTCACACAACACACCAGCTGCACCACCACCGAATGAGCCTGGATAAATGCAATATATCACGTTCCAACACCGCCACCACCACACAACTACTTGGCAAACAAATTTGCAAATGCACCACTGCCACTTTTCTTTGGTATGCGATCCTTTTTCATAATCTTGGATGCTTCCCGCTCTGCTCTGTGACACAACACTCGTGTCAGCACCTCTCTATTGCTCATCAGGTCTGTTGCAGACCCAGGCAACTGTATGCGTGCCTGTGTGGATCAGGGTAGCAGTGATAAACTCTTGGTCATGGTAATAGTGCACATCAACCTAGACATCTCCTCCACCTCAACACACCTCAACACATCTCAACACATCTCAACAAACACCCCACCTCATCAAACACCCCACCTCAACAAATACACAGCCTCAACAACCCCCCCCCCCCCTCATATGATGGGTGATATACCTGATCGAGTCGTTGCTCCAGCTGCACAGTGGACAGTGACATCACTCTCAACAATTGCTCCAATTCCCTCGTCTCCCTGCCAATCTCCTCCAGTGGCAGCCCATCACCCCCTGCCTCGAAAAACGCACGCAATTGGTGCAGGTCCTCTTCCAACATGGGCACATCATCCACCACAAACCACCTGTATGTGGATTGTAGTGGTGTGTATGGGGTTTGACAAGTGCTACCAAAGTGCTGTGCATCGTTTACGACGGGTGCAGAACAAGAACCACACACATGCGTGGCAACATGCCATGTGTTGTGTACACTACTGCTCTTTCTATGCATCACAGCATCACAATACATACCCATTGGTGCGTGAAAACAAAACACTACCTACCACCACCCCCACAATACGTACCGTGCAGCCCCACCATCCAGCAACACGCGTTTATACGCACTCACAGACGCACGCAACATATTCCTCGCCAGTGGTTTTGACAAGCTATCCCCACACGACCCCACCAACTGCCCCAACACACTATCCAGCCGCTGCAGCACCACATGCAGGCGCCCCCTATCCACCGACCACCGATACAAAAACTCATGCCACTCTTTTGTCATGTCCCACCAGACCACTTTATATGCAGCATATCGACACATGCGATCCATGGAACGTTCTAGTTTTTGTTTTGCTTCTTGCAGCACCCCTGTAAACACATCCATGGAGGAGGCGCGCTGCACTGCAGACACACCCTGCTCTGCAATCCACCGCTCCTCCATTGCCCTTTGGATTGACGGCAACGCATCGTAGACGTAGGATAGGCAGTTCATCCGGACGACCAGCGCAGTGGTGGTGACGTTGACATTGCGTTGACCACCAAGGGGGGTGAGGGCGTTGCCTTGTTGTGCTACTTTTTGTGCCTCATCTTCCAGCAGTGGGGCTTTTTTGCCCTTGGCTTCATAGGCAATGGATTTTGCCCAGAGATCCTTTTTGAAACTGTTTGTTGTGGGGAGGGTGGGTATTGTTTGGGGTGGGTATTGTTTGGGGTGGGTATTGTTTGGGGTGGGTATTGTTGGGTGGATACGTGGGCACCTTTTTGATGTGTGTATGGCATTGATATCAACATGTATTCCAATCATCACCACCACATCAATATACCATCATGTATACAACACATACCGAGTCATTGGTGGTGGGGGTGGGATCAATGAATCCACACTTCCTACACTCGATGACACAAAATCAGCATACCTGTGTGTGAACATTGGATTGGATTGGATGGTGCATGCAGTGTGGGTGTGGGTCATGGCATTTCACATCTTTTCATGCAACATACATCCCACATACACCCACAGCAACTACCCTACACCATCATCACCCACAGCAAGTACCCTACAATACGTATCACATGTAGCAACTACCCCATCCCTCACACCCCACGACCCCACCCTGCACACCCACCCTCCCCCTCACACCCCCATACTTGGTGATGGACTCATCCACACCCAACAACATCGTCCGCACCAACTCTGCCGGCAACTGCAGCCGCATTTCAAACAAACTATCGACCGTCTGTAGACACATACGCACCAACTCGAGTGCAGAACGTCCACATGGTTGTTGTTTTGTGACGGGTTGCCAATCTTCACGTTCCATGAGTCGGGCACGCCATTCTCTCAACTGTTGCAATTTTTCCCCTACCCATTCGTACAAGAGGGGGGCCATGCGTGCACTGAGACCTGAGGGAGATTGGGGTAGGGGTGGGGGGAGGGATGTTGAGGGTGGATGGTGCGTATGGAAGATGGGGTTGGGTGAGTATGGAGGGTGGGGGTGTGGGGGAATAGAAAATCAAGACCACCCCAACAACAACACCTTGACACAACAACAACACCTTGACACAACAACAACACCTACAACAATAAGACCAACCCAAACAACACCACCTACCCCATGGTTCCAGTCGTCCCTCTTGCATACTACGCTCCAATTCGCTCTCTAATGTCTCTGCAGCGCGTACTAATTGGACTGTTGGTAGTGTCAACCCACGCACTGTGCGTATATACAAGGAAAGGTAAAGGGGGGTGATTTTATTGGTTGTGAGTACTATGGTGTGAGTGGTGAGTATATTATGACTGTGTGTTTGTGGGTGTATGTGTGCGTGTATGTGTTGTGTACATCACATGCATGTGTACCATGTATATACTATGTCTATGTAATGTGTGCACACAATATGCCCTATATTTCTTTGTCTGCTTCGATATGCACACCCCCCACCTCCTCCCCTCCTCTTCCCCACACACCACCCACCCTGCGACAACCCCATCTCTCCCCTTCCCCCCCCCCAAAACACACACAAACCCCCCCTACCTGCTTCAAACCATGGGAGTATGCGTCTCCCATACTCCCCATGCAACACAATGGCTGTGATGGTGGCATGCAGTGGTAGGTGTGGTTGCAGGAGTGGTCCAAATTCAGTCAATTCACAGGCAGCAATCTCACGAGTGGCTTCCGCCAACAATGCAAGCTCCTTAGGTGCTGTGGGTGGGGTAGGGTGTGTGGGGGGATGTGGGTGTGTTGTGTGTGGGGATGTGATTTTGTTGTGGTGATTGATGATGTGACACCTGATCATTTACCTCAACATACACATCACCACCATCATCGCAACACACCATCACCGCAAGACACCATCATCACGACACACCTTCATCACCACACCATCATCACACCATCTCAATCACAAACACATACCATCATCAGGTGCAGCTGTGTGCGCATCAACAGCAGCCCTGGCAAATTCAGCCCTCAAACTCCTCTGACTGAAAATGTCACATGCATCAGACATACCCACTGGTGAAGATGACCTGGCTACTTCACACACTGACAACAACTCCAAGACACCCTATGTGTGTATAATTAGGTGTGTGTGATTGGGTGTGTGTGATTAGGTGTGTATGATTGGGTGTGTGTGATTGGGTGTGTATAATGTGCGCCCAACACGTAGGTGTGTATACATGCCAACATGTGTGTATATGCCAACATACACACAGCAACACATTCCAGTACACTACACCTACACCATGCAGCCCACAACACATGCAACACCACATCCACTCCCCTTACAACAACCCCCACCACCCCACACACACCTGCATGGCCTTGGTGTTCCCCTTGTACGTAGCATGATAATCACTCAACCGCTCTGTTGCCCAATCCCCCACTGCCCCAGCCACCAGTTCTGGCAGCGCATCTTCCTCAGAAGGTGGTCGCTCAGGCAACAGGCCCTCAATGGGGGCCCTGAGCATCTGCGAGGGGGTCCTCGCATGTCGACGGCGGGTCCCCCCCGGCGTCGTGAGCATGGCGTGGGGGGAGGGGCCCCCCTCCCCCAGGCCCCCCCCGGGAGACCCTGGGTGGAGGGTGGCGCCGGCTGCAGTGGGGTTGGTTTCCTCAAGGAGAAGTTGCAGGAGGCGTTTGGTGGGACGTAACAGTAGGATATTGGATGTGCAGGTAAAGTGACTAAAGTGTATCCATGCAAATACAGTGAGGTGTACTGTTTTACTGTGTGTGTTTGTGGGGGTGGTGGTGAGGAGTGTATATCAGTATGTACATGGCTCTATTGTGCACACCACAGCACACATATGTATTTGTAGTACACATGAACAAGCTGCACCTTGTGCAAAACACACTCCTCCTCAGGTACCCCCCAAACCCCCTCCCCCCCCAAAAACAATGCAAAACCCTCTCCCATACACACCTAATCCCCAACACAGGCCACACCAAACGCTGCAGGCTCTCCAGCAGCTCCTCCTTTTCATCCACAAACACGTCCCCTCCCCCAACAGACGACCCCCCCACAGAGGCAGCAGCATGACCAGTATGTTGACCAGGGGAAGGTTCCATAGAGGTGTTTGTATTGTCAAATACAGCATGAAGGAGGAGTTGACAGAGCTGCACACGGAGACCAAAGGGGAGCTGGTAGCCACACCTAGGTGGTGTGGTGGTGGGTAGGTGCGTGGGTAGGTGCGTGGGTAGGTGCGTGGGTAGGTGCGTGGGTAGGGTTGTTTTGTGGGTGGGTATGGTTGTGTTTGCGCGTGTGGTTGTTTTGGTGTGTGTGAGAGAGAGTATATGTGTGGGTATATATACATGCATGTGATAGAACACCACCCCAAACTCATCACAGTCATCATCCACCCACCCATATACACACTATCCCCACCCATACGTATCCTACCCCCACCCATATACATCATATTCCAAATCCATCCACACAATCCTACCCCCACCCACCCACCCCTACACATCATCCTACCCTGATGTATTGGCAATGGCATCAGCACATGCAGTGAGGGACTTGGTCGCATCCTCATACTCCTCCCTATCATACTCTTCTTCATTACGTACTGATACACGTCGAATGCATGCACGCAACCTAGATGGGTGGGTGGGTGGGTGTATTGTATAGGGTATGTTTTGAGAGAGACATCACCTCCCCCCAAAACATACACATCCCACACATCCATGCACCCACACCCACACCCACACCCACACATCCCCCAGCCCACACACCCACATACCCCCCCCAATACACACACACTTATACACATACCGAGCCAGCAAGTGCCTGGTTTGCTTACTCGCCCCCCCCCTTCCCCCTCCCCCCTGCCACTGGTTGGCAGCGTTACTATACAACATTAGCAGCATATCACACACCATCTCCTGCCATGTCACAAACGCCCCAAACTGGGCAAAGGCGTCTGGTCTCAGTGCCTGTAGCATCATGAGGGGTAGGCGTAGTGTTTCACTGACAGCTTCACGCATGGCAACACCATTACTAATGGCCATTGCTACTGCCTTGTGGAGCTCTGCTGCACGTGCGTCTGGTATCTGTGTGGGTGGGTGGGTGGGCATGGGTGGTGGACATATGAGTGTTGGGTATGTATATGTTGTGCATTGAGTGGTGACCGAAAAAGTGGCGCATCATGCAACCCATCAACCCTCACACGCACCACACACACATACACCACTTGCACGCCGCACGCACACCTCACACACACCACACATCCAATACGCCTACCTTGAGGTGTTTTCTCATGAGTCGTAACAACCCCTCATCGGGTGACTGACTGGTGCCTGCTAGGAATGCTACATATGCAAGCAAGTGTATGTGCTGTGTATCAAAAACACCTTGTGTGCGGGTGCCTGGGAGGGGCATGTGGTCCACTGCATCATCTTCACGACCACTACTACCACTTTGCTGGCAACTGAATGCACGTGATGGGCTTGCAACAATGCCATTTGCACCACCCGCAGTAAATGGGTTGGTGGTGCGGGTGGCCTCTGATAGGTCGAAAGGTTGGCCTGTGTGTGGATGTGATGATGGGTATGACGCTGGTGCTGAGTATGACGGTGTGCTAGGTGTGGGTTTGTCCATGGGTTTGTCATCACACGTGTGTGCATGTGTGCTCTGTTACAGGTGCATCAGTGGTGCACAACTATGCACAACCAGTTGATGCTTCAACTACCTTGATTGAGCTTCTCCAGCAGGCGCGGGACATCAAGTTCATCAATGACTGCATCTGATGGGGTTGATCCCGTAAGCAGCTCCTTCTGTTGGATGGTTGTAAACATTCCAGGTTGGTTTTGGTTGTTGTAGCAACGTGGAAACTGCATGCAACAACGATGCAATCACCTGCAATACGTGCCGTAGCAACAGTCTCCTGTCTTTGATCAGCACAATATGCTGTTCAGTAAACGACATATTGGTTGATGATTTTGTGTACACACTGCCTTATGTTGTTTCGATTGATTGCATGCCTGCGTGGTATATAGTTGGTTGCTACGTGGTAATGATCTAACAAGATGAGGACGCTATGGGGGGGTATGATGATTGTCTATGTCACAGAGTTGAATATCTATGAGAAAAATATTGCGCTTGACCGGGTCCTCTGGCAGAGGTCCCGCACGTGATCCTTTGTAACTCAGTTACACCCAAATACGTACATGTGCTGTATATGTCAACATAACAATGTCTTGTGGTGTGGAGCACGCATGATATCCCTTTGCAACAAGGCATGTGCCCAATAGATCTCTGGGCGTACATCTCCTTTGGCAAATACTCCATCACCACATATGACACCCACGTAGATACCCAAAACCAACCCCACTGCACTCCCCCTACTCATCCCCTTGTCCCCTGGTGCGTTGCTACTCGTTGTTGTCCGCCGAGGCCCCATCCCTCCCATCCCCAAGGCCCGCCAAGTACTCTGCCTCATATGCAGCAAGTGCAGCGTCATCCAGCAGCAACAACCCATTCCTTCCAGAAGAAACACCTCCTTCTGTGTCCGTGTCATTCACAGCTGCAGCAGCAGGAGCAGTAGTAGGAGCAGCAGAAAGGTGTGCTGCAGCGCCTCCCCCAGCAGCACCTCCCCCTCCCTGTCGGGCTTTGCTGCGAGCCTCTCGTTGTTGTTTTTCAAGTAGGCGCTCCCTTGCAGTTTCCCGTTCAAGCAACTGTGGGTGTTGATGAGGTACAGGTATGTGTCATGAGGTACAGAATGCTATCATACAGCACCCCCACAACCATGCACACACCATCACACACTACCCACCCACCCACCCAACCATACCGACGCAAGTGCTTGTTTTTCATTGGGTTGTGTGACCTGCAAGCCGCTGCTGGGTTGCAGCAGCACCACACTCCCAGCAGTGGTGCCTGCTGCCAGTACACAACAGCCCCCAGGAGCAGGGGTGCTTACATCCAAGGCACATAGGGGGTGATCTGAGGTACGCATGGTCAACGATGGGGCGCCCTGTGGGAGGTGGATGGGAGGTGGTATTGTAGTCAAGAGCAGGATTGTACAATTTGTGGGTGGTTTGACCAGGGTTGGACTGGGTGATGTGTATGGGTGGGTAGATGTGTATGGTGTGTATAATGTGCAGGTGTGGTATAGGTGGTTATGGGTGGGTAGGTGGGTATGGTACTGGTGTACTCATCATGTGGTCTGTGTGTCCATTCCCAATCATGACAGCCCCCCCTCCCCACCTGTTTGGCATACAGGTCCCACACATCAATGGAGCCCCCATCATCCACTGTGTAAAACACACTTGGCCTGTGTGTATATGAGTAGGTGCATTGTGATGGTGTGTGTATATGAGTAGGTGCATCAATGGTGTGGTTTATACTCATGTGTGATTGTGCACAAAGAGCATAATGACGCACTCTCTCTCTCTCTCTCTCTGTCTCTCTCTCTCTCTCTCTCACTCACACACACACACACACACACTCACTCACACACACTCACACTCACACACACACTCATACACACCAGTGCTCAAACACTCACCCACTCTCACCCCCCCCCCCATACCGAGTGGTGCTCCACTTCCCCCCCATCAGGTACCCAGGCCTATACTCACTGCAGCTCAACCCAGGGCGTACTTCTTCATTCCACAGTCGCACTGTCCAGTCACCCACCGACATGAATGCCTTGGGGAGGAGGGGGTTGCGAGCCACACTGTATATTGGGCCATGATGCCCTGTGAGGGTGGTGGTTGGGGGTGGTTGGGGGTGGTTGGGGGTGGTGGTTGTGTGTGTGTGTGGTGGTTGGGTGTGTAGGAAGGGTGTGTGCAGGAAGGGGTACGTTTGTGTGGTGTGTGTATGTACGATGCGTGGTGTGTGTATGGGTGTGTATAAAGCCCCCAATCCGCATCGCATCACACATTCCACCATACACATCCCCCCATACACCACACACATCCCCCCATATACACCACCACCCAATACACAACCCCATACCGCTGTATGCAGTACCCACACGCTCTGCTGGTGACTTGGCCTTTCTATTACAACTCAGCACCACCCCTTGTTCAGTGCCTATGAGGAATTTGGTGGGGCCTGCTGCTGGGCTGTAGTCAAAACACAATCCACCTAGGATGACATCAGCATTGCGATCCTGTGGTGGGGTGGTTGTGGTGGGGGGAGGTTGTGGGGGGGAAGGTTGTGGGGGGGGGATGTTTGTGTGTGGGGGGTTGGAGGCTATGTACAAACACACACGCAAACACACATACAAACAAACACACATACAAACAAACACACATACAAACACACACACACACACAAACAAACACACATACAAACACAAATACACGGAAACACAAACAAACACACACACAGATGCACACATGAGGTATGGTAGGTACCTTGAGTAACAGTGTTTCCTGTGGTTGTGCCAGTGAACGTGTATCCCACCACAACACACTCCCATCAGTAGACACAGTCATGAGCTCTTGCCCCGTCTTTGACTGCAACCATGCAACATCACATATGGGGTCCCTGTGGTGGTGTTTTGAGGGGATATGCTTTTGTTGTAGTGTTTCTGATGTAGTGTGAGTGATGTGGTGTTTTGGGGTGGTGTTTTGGGGTGGTGTTTGGGGTGGTGTTTTGGGGTGGTGTTTTGAGGTGGATTTGGGGTGTGTTTGGGGGTGGTGTTTTAGGGTCGATCACATTGCACAGCCCCTCACACGGTTAATTACAATGCACGTGACACCAGCCCTCATGATGTACAAGCTTGTTTGTAGTGGGCATGCAGGAACAACACAGGGCATGCACATGACACACACAACACATAGGTACACACACAACACATAGGTACACACACAACACATAGGTACATACACAACACATAGGTACATACACAACACATAGGTACACACACAACATTCAGTTACCTATGGGAGTTTTCAGGCCTTGTGTATTCAGCAGCATGCCCCCCTTTGCGCAGGTCAAACAAGGTGAGTTGACCATTTCGTTGACCAGCCGCCAAGAGGTGTGTATCCTGATATGTGGGGTGTTGTGACGTGCAGGTGTCAACACACATGTAACCCACATTACACACATGCAACCCACAACACACCTACACACACCACACCGCACCTTGGGTGAAAACATCAAGCAGCACAGTGGAAATCGACTGTGCAATGCTTGCAAGGGGCTCGTAGGCCGGTCCACTGCCCACAGGAAACTACTGGGGGCTGGTGGATGGGGGCCCCGCTCCCCCAGGGGGCCCCCCAGGGGGGCCACAGGGATACCTGTGGATTCACCTGATAGGGGGTGTTGTAGGGGTCCATATGCTACTGCCAGTCGCTCACCAGTACCCTGTGTGTGTGTGTGTGTGGTGTGGGGTTGGAGTGTGTGTGTGTGTGTGTGGATCTGCCTGATATGTGTACACAAACACTCCCCACACACAGCAACCCAACCTGAAATGTCATGTACACCACACTACGCCCCCCCATCCCCTCCTCCCCCTGCTGCAGGGGGTCCCTCAGGGTAGTGACAGGCTGCAGTGACGGTGGTTGTATGCTCAGGTCGGTTGCGTCGTGTACGTCTTGGAAATACGATGCATACAGATCCAGTGCACAGTTTTCACGCAGCGCCTCTTCGACAATGCCCCCCAGGCGTGTCACTGCTTTGATGAAGTGCTCGTCTTTCTCAGACTGAGGGTGTGGAGAGTAGAGGTGTCTAGGGGTGCGGTGTGAAGAGTAGGGTGTGAAGAGTAGAGGTGCCAAGTCTGAAGAGAAGGCGTAAAGTGTGAAGAGAAGGTGTCAGGTGTGAAGAGAAGGTGTCAGGTGTGTGAAGAATATAGGGTGTGTGTAAGGAATATGAAGAGGGTGTCTCTCTCTATGATCATATTGCAAGCCGCAAACCTAAAAACACACACCACCCCATAAGAACAACACCTTTTTCCTGTAGCGCAAGACGTGTTCTACATCACTGGGGTCGATCTCCTTTGGCCACCCACCCTCACTGTGCTGCACACCCTGGCTGCTGTGTAGCACGGCGTTGGTGTTGGCTTCGTGCTCAGACATGCTGGCTGCTGCTTGAATACCCTTGTGAAGGGTAGGCATGACTACCCATTGGCGGCGGTGGTCTTCGTTTGGGCGCACATCGAGGCACATCTGTGGATGGCATGGGGATGTCTTGAATGAGTGTGTGGGGAGTACGCCCAAGGACAAGTTGAGCACCTCTACGGCAGCATCTTGAAAGTGTGTTGGACGCCCAAACGATCCACGTGGCTTGACGTATTGGTAGGAAAACTGTTTGTGGGTGTACGATGGTTGATGATGAGCTTGTGTGTGTCTCTGATCGTAGTGTAAATCACATGTAATCCACTGCAATGTGCTGCGTACGTCGTCCATCAGGTGTATGTTGACTATATGGAAACAAGTGGAGTTGGTGATATCAGTACGGAATGCACATAGCTTCAAGCATATGAGAGCTCACTGATCACCATGTATCACAAGAAAACCATGTATCACAAGAAAACTATACAACGGTCCGTGAAATCTATTTTTGAACAAGGAGACAATAGCTGGTGCGAACACTTCCACAACAATCAACTCTGCTCAAAAAGCTGTTTTAAAGGCCAAAACAAACAACATTTCTTGTACATCATCTACATCCACTCTTAACCACAATGACTCGCATGACGACGATGACTTTGGTTGCGGTAGCTTCATTGTTGCTGTTGGCTGCTACACAAGCCCAGACGGTCGTGAAAGACCTCAAATGCCCCGCCAGCTCCAATAGCACCACGGCCGGCGGTTATAGGCCCACCAATTTGACGCAAACACAGGTAAAAATGGTCAATGCGGTCGGTCGCCGATGCACCGATGCAGACCCTGCAGCTGTGCACTATAAACAACTTTTCCCTCTTCAATAAACCACAGTTGCTTACCTATGCACCACTCCTCGCCATTCCCCCTACACTCTACCTCAACCAAAACATCACAAATGTGACCGATTTCCTCGACCTTGCAGCGTGTGGTTTCCTCAATGGTACTGCTGGCTTGAATGAAACAGTCAGCATCTACAGGATCTGCAGCCAGGTACACTGACACCATATACACCATACTTGATCCATGGTGCAACCCCTCCACCACACCACACTTCTTTGACACAGGTTGTAGCAGGGACAAACTATGTATTTCAGTACACGATGGACATTTGTGACTATGCGTTTGACATTGCAGCGCAAATTTTTGTCCCACTGCCCAGCAGCAATGACACCGTACCCAAAGTCACTGCCTACTCTATCAAGGAAGTATAAAAGGGAGAGTTATTTTTATTGCTCTTGGAGAGAGCAACAAAGTAGAGCTTCCTTTGGTTGAGGGAAATGCATCCACAGTGGCGGGTAAATGCATCCACAGTACAAGGAATACACAGAAAGCGGGGGTCAAGGACACTTGCAGGAGGAAGATGTGGAACAAGTTTGTTGATTATTCCTATGCAAATGCACACACAAGCACAGTATTGCACAGTATTGCTGCCACCACTGGGTGATGGCACCATTGTACCGTGAGTTGTTGTTTTTCATTATGAATAGACACTCTGGATCATTTTTACCCATGCACATGTATGCAGTATGTGTCATGCTGTACGTGTCATGTACTGTTACCTGTGGTGCCATTGCCCCGTTGCCTTGACCACAAGCTCTTGTGTAGATACAGATTAACTTTTGCTTTTCACTGTATTGAGTCAATCTTAAACATCGAATAGTACTCAGCTGACATCGATCACGAATACCTCACGATGAATAGACAGTGTGTTGTGGACGGCATCTAAGCTGACACGATGCTTGGCTTTCTCTTCAATTTTGCGTCTCGTCGTGCGGTAAGACACATTGCATATTATACACTGACAAACAAGCTACTCTGTTGCATGCTCACTTGCACGTATTTCACCACAGAGATATCCAAGCAAGGTGTATCGCCTGCCATGGCGCTCCTTGTGCAGCACCACCACCACAGACACACCACGCCAGCCTGACAGAGACAATACCAGTACCACTGTGTATTCCGCATGGCGCAGAGCAAAAGATAACACTGCGCACAAGGGATTGTACAGTCAGGACGCTGCAGATGAGCCAACATCCATCATGCACCAGTTGCACAGAGATGTCGACCAAACACAACAGCTTGCAGTGATTGCCAAGGACAACAATGATGTACAACTTGCACACAAGGCATTTGGTTCGTACTGATGTATACGTGTGTGGGGTGTGTGTGTGGGGTGGGGTGGGGTGGGGGGGGGGGTGTTGAGGATTCTCACCACCACCATGATCACCACTACAATTACCACCACCACCATTATTCTCATGACTACTATTATCACCACCATTATTCTCACCACCACCACTACTACCACAGATACAATGACAGCCCTGGTGCGCTCCTCCTCAGCACAACAGCTTGATGCAGAAGAACGTCAGCGGCTGCATCAGCGTGCCGCATTCCGTTACACAGCCACACTGTGTGGTGCTGGGCAAGTGCATGCAGCAGTGCAGTTGTTGCTGCAGGAAGATGGGGAGAAGGTGGTATTTCGCAACCCCTATGTGTGTGGGAGGATACTGAATGCCCTGTATCATGAGCGACATGGTGTGTGTTGGGGTGTGGGTGGTGTTTTTATGTGGGTGGATGCATAGCTGTGTTCATGTGTATCAACAATCTTGTATACATGCATCAATATACACACATAGAGCCCACACCACCATACACACAAACACACGCTGCCACCCCACCCCCACCATACACACAAATACACGTGCTCCCCCCCAATCATACACACAAACACACAGACACCACCACCACTACCACTGCACGACGCATCATTGACCATTGGCAGCAGCACCACATACCCCCCACCGACATGTTGGTGCGCATCAGCATGTGGTGGGCGGGGAGTATGGGTGATGCAGAATTGCTGTCTACGCTGTGGAGGCTAACAGTGGACATGGCGGGGGGACGTGTGGAGGAGTGCCCACCATTGTCTATTGCGCAGCACATAGCTTCACTGACATGGTGTGTGTATGTGTATATGATGTGTATATGATTTGTATATGGTGTGTATATGTTGAGGGGTGTGGGAGGGGAGGTTTGTGTGTAGAGGAGGGGGTGCGCAAGGGGGTGGTGTGGGTGGGGCTGTGTGGGGTGTGTACAATCGGGGCATGTCGTGTGTTTACATGTACTACACTGTTTGTATGAATACATGTACTGCACTGTTTGTATAAACCATGATAGAACAACACACGTCATTCCCCATGACACCCGCCCTCCTGCACATCATTTCCCATAACACCTCCCCCCGCCAACCACACAGGTTGCACAATGTTCACGCTGCACTCGACTTGTACAGATTACTATATGCTCTCCATAAAAAAAACACATGTGCAGTAACAACGCCAGCGTCACCCACAACACACCCTCCCACACCCACAATACACCCCACCACACCCACACCACTTGTTGGTAATGACACCATGTTTTATATCAATGATGATGGTGATGATGGTGGTGATGCAAGCAACACTCAACGCATGAGAGAGAATGTGGTGGGGTTGACCAATGTGGGACAGGCGTTGACCAACATGGGGGCACATGCAGGGCTGGGTCATGGAGGGTTGTTGAGTATACAAAAAGAGGATGTGCTGCATAGTGATAACAATGATACTCATACAAGCAACACTACTATCCTTATGAGCAACACTACTTGTACTCACTTTGTTCCTGTGTCAGACATGAGCAAGGCCATGCAGGTGCGGTGTGAGCTTGTGTGGTAACCAGTGGTTCCATAGTTGATATATATATGTGTGTTTTTGCATGGCTGGTGGTCCATGCTGCGTGGACTGTGTGTTTTGTTACATATTGACCGTGTGTTACCCCATTCACAACATGTCTCCATGTACTGGATGCGTTCATTTTCCCATTGACCATCACCCCCGTCGACCATCATCACACATCATGCCAATCATATCATCACAGATTGCACATGCCCATTTGCTCAAGCATGCTGCGTCCCTGAGTGTGGATGATGTGCAGTGGTTGATCCATGCTATAGCATCAAGTGGAGTGCCCATGGACATGTATGTGCTTGGGTGTGCCTGTTGTAGGGGGTGTGCATGTTGGTGGTGTTGGCGTGTGCTGGCGTGTGCTGGGGTGTGCTGGGGTGTGCGTGTTGGTGGTGTTGATGTGATTGTTGTCCATTTTGTTGGTATGTGTTGTGCTGTATGCGTTGTTGTACATCATGAATGGTGTACACACACATTGTATCTGCATGTACTCACTGCATCAAAGCACAACAACCAACGTAATGCGTACCAATGCTCCACCCCCTCACGTCCACCCCCATACACAGGCAAGTACACACATCCTATTGCACAATGCTGCTGAAACACAATATGGGTACCCCCCACATGGAGCTGCAACGATTGATTGACATGCATACACAAGGGACGCCATTGTCAGATGGGAATTATAGCTTGGTTGCTGAAATTGCAGCCAAGAAGAATGATGGTGTAGGTATGTGCGCGCGTGAGGAGTGTGTGTGGGTGGGTGGGTGTGGGTGTGGGGGGATTGCAACCCTTCTCTGACACCCTGCTCTACACTCGCACACCTATTTCACATTCTCACACTCATTCCACATGTGCATACCTATTTTTCACACTCGCACACTCATTCCACACGTGAACACACTCATTCCAAACTCGCACACCTGCATCCCCACACTCGCACACCTGCATCCCCACACTCGCACACCTGCATCCCCACATGCCCATACCTGCACCCCCAGTTGCACGTAAGACCTGGTCGGCTATGCACAATGCTGCTGTGGATTGTACTGAATGGGGACACAGTCGGCTGATTGGTGCATTTGCTGATTTAGGTGATGTGGATATGATACAGGTGGTGTATGACGCAATGAGAGCTGCAGGGCTACAACCTACGTAGTATGTTGGTGTTGATCTGTGTGGTGGTGTTTATGTGTGTGTTTTTTGGTGTGCTTTGTGTGTTTTTTGTATTTTTTTGGATATGTGCAGCGCTTGCATTTGTGTGCATGGTGTGTATGTGTACACAAACAACACACACACGCACACATGCATACACGTACACACATTCACACACCACCACACCTACACAGCTTCACCTATGTTGCCATGTTTCGTGGTGTCGATACTGTCAAGACAAAGGCCCAGCAGGCCTACTTTAATGCTCATAGAGCATATAGTGATGTACAGCACAGCACACAGCACACAGCACAGCATGCAGCACAGCAAACACACAGAAATGCTGGTAATGCTGATCATGTATATAGTTCTCAAAATGATAATGATAATGATAATGCAGAGTATATACAGGGCAGAGAGGGCAGTGGTAGTGGTGGTGGTAGGTATGATAACGAGGATGAGGGTGGTGGTGGTGGTGGCAGTAGATATGATAAGGAGGGGAATGAACTCAGGCGTGATGCGTTGACAGATGCATTTGAGAAACTGGTCAGCACGTATGTGTGTGTTTGTTTGTTTGTGTGTACGTTTGTGTGCGTGTGTGTATGTTTGGGGTTGGGGTTGGGCGTAATGTGGTGTACATGGATGTGTTTGGGGTGTACAATGCAAGCAGGTTGTAGACCTCATTGCATGCACACTACGTAGCCTGCACAAACACCCTATACACCAATAACATAGACACCTTCAACATACACACCAACACCCCATACACACCAACATCATACACAACAATATTATACACAGGTCTTTAATGTTGAGTTCTCTTGTACAACCATGGATACAAGATATTCTTTCCACACCATGTGTACCACACACTGGCACTGTCACTGATAGTGTTTCCCATGATCATCACATGCATGAGAACACACATGGTGGCGATAGCAACAACAGCATGCACAACAACAGCAGCAGTGGTGTGTTGTGGACAGCAGGTGCAGCTTCATATGTTGTTCATATTGTTGCTAGTGTAAGGTTGATTCAGAATGCATGGGACCTGCTGCATCACTTCAAGGTGTGTGTGTATTGGTGGTGTGTGTCTTGGTGTGTTTCTATTGTCATGCATCAGTACACCATTCCGACAATCCCCTCTCCTGACCACACACCCACCCACATCCACACCCCCACATCAGGACACCCTGTCCCTCAAAGACCCCCAAAACCCACACCAAAACAGCACAAGACACCTAATACATGGGTTCACCAAGGGTAGGGCGTCAGTGCTGGATCATGTACAGCTGTGGGATTACTGCAAGCACATATTGGGGCTGGAGAGCACATCAGACGCATATGCTGCGATGATGTGTATGTGGTGTGGGGGTGGTGTGGGGGTGGGGGTGGGGAAGTGAGTGGGGGGCAGGCAACGTGTATATGTGGGGGGGGGGCGGGGTAACGTGTATGTGTGGGTAGAAACACATATGCTTGTTTGTGTTGCACACACACAGAAATACACACACACACTACACTACACACACACACACACACACACAAACACACACACACACACAGATCGATGTGCAATGGATGGTCAGGCACATGCTGATGTTGTACAACGTCTATGGGTACAAGCACAGAAAGAACAGTGTGCAAATGCAATGCTGTACAACAGGATGGTGCAGGTGTGTTTGCAGTGTCAACATGCATGTGTATGTGAATTAACACTAATGGTTACTTGTACAATTGAATTAACTAATGGTTGTGTGTACAATTGAATAAACTAATGGTTACGCGTACAATTGAATTAACACTAATGGTTACTTGTACAAGAGTAACTGTTGTACATGCTGACTGAATATTACTTAATATGAAGTGAATATGATTTACTACACACATATGCTTGTGAGACACACCATCTGTGCTTTCTATGCTCTCTCTCTCTCTCTCTCTCAAACACACACGCACACGCACCTTACACCTTGACACATGCACACCCATCCCCCTCCTCACACCCCAGTTTGAGTGCACATCAAACATATCCAATGCCATCAAACTTGTTGACCGCATGCAGCATGAAGGTTTGACCATTGACCAGAGGACATTGCGAATGTTGACCAAGGCATGTCGACAGCCAGGCAACACCCAACACTGGCGCCAGTTGCAAAACCTACGTCGTAGACACCAAGAGGATCTTTGGGGGGGGAAGTGGGGGGTAAAGCATGGTGGCGGTGATAGTGGTGGTGGGGGTGGTGAAGGGGGTGGGTATAAAGAAACAAGTAGCTTGCACAGCGCCTAGTGTGGGCATGTGGTGGGTGTCTGTTGTGTTTCTGTGACATGTATCTTTCATTTCTGTGACATGTATGACGTGTATCTTGTTGAGGAGGAGGAGGATGAGTTGTAGAACTGATGACACGAACTGATGACACCAACATACAAATTGATCACCACGATCCTTTATGACGACCATGATCTATATGTGTAATCTTGAATAATTGTTCTTTCAGGGCGCATGAAAAAGCACATGTTGCTTGGTCATTACATGATGGTGAAGGAAAGGAGAGGGGAAAAGAAATTGCAATGCGCGCCAGTACTACAAACAGGGGGTTCCCAGTACACAAGCACTTGACGGGGGTTTTCAAACAAAAACACACACAACATGAATGGGTGTTCACATTCAAAGCACACCACATAAGCTAGCATGCATGATGAAGGAGTGATCGCTACGTGCAACACATGCATAGTCACACACCAAATGAAACACCACCAGTTCACACGCGACACATACATCCTCTATACACACACACACACACACAACCCTATACACACCTCTCCGCTCCCTGTACACACCTCTCACGAGGGCATCCCCTCTAACACCCTCCTCCGACAAAAACCTCCTCTCTAAAACTCATACACATATTCAGCAGTGGCAGCAACAGACAGGTCACGCACACCATTGCTTGTCACAGCACCCTTGCCCACCACCTGTACATCATTGATCATTGTGACATGGTGATTGAGGTGTTTTGAGCACACAAATGACATGTACAAACATGCACACATACATACATGCACATGCAATCACATCCAGATGTATGTTTTTTCATATTATTAAATAAACCCATGTGTCTGAGAACACCACACTGGCCCTAACTATCCACAACAATATCCACCAAACACACCTCACAACACCTCACAACACCTCACAACAACACCTCACACACCACACACCTTGAAGGGCTTGTGGTTGTACTCCAGCGTCACACCCTTGCTCCCCACATCCAGCTCTGCCTTGTACGAGTCCTTGCCGGCCTTGGTGGTGGCAGTCAACACCCAGTTGGACTTGTTGAACTCATACTTTCCGGTCAACGCATCACTGCCTCGGGTGTGTGTCCAGCTGGCAGAGGACTTGCGTGTGGCGAATTCATACCTGGATAGGGGGGGAGATATACAGGTTGTGGAGGTGGTTATATGAGTGGTTACGTAGGTGGATGTGGAGGTGGTAATATAGGTGGATGTGGAGGTGGTACGACCCACATGCGTGTGTGAACATATGCTTGCGCACAATGTGTATGTGTACACACACACACACACACATCCCCCAGTTACAACAGCACCACCATCAGACATATACGTACGTGGCACCAACTTTGTTGTTGGAGTCGAGGACAATGGTAGCCTCACCCTTGAGAGCATTGTCCTTTTCTGTCCACGTGCCCTTGAGGGTGACATCCTTGGCATCATTGACCCATGTGGTGGTCACCTTGGTTGCACGCTTGCCAGCATTGTACTCCACATTTCCCTTGAGGCCACCTGGTTGGGCAAAGGTGTTGTTGTTATTGTACTAGTGTAGATCAAGCCAAAACAGGTTTTGGTCAATGCATCCACATACTTCCTAGGCTCTTTTCAGCCGACACAACAATATCGGTAAGGTTGTTGTAGTCCGTGAGGGTGGCGTCCGTAAAGGATACGGTGAGGGTCACATCGTTGACCTTCTTTTTCAGCGAGACAGACCCGCTGGTCTTGACCTGTGCTCCATCAGACGAGATCTTGTCAATCTTGACCGTGCCCTTGCTCGTTGCGGTTGCCATGATGTACACTGTATACACTGCAATACACTGCGGGGTATGTTGGGATTGAGAAATGGGGGTTAAGGTGAAAATTGATTTTTTGAGTTTGTGCTGGCCGCAGTTGCTGACAACGCATCCCATCAGTGCACAAATGAGCACTGGTGTCAAGGTCGTTATAACCTCTCCCACGCAACAGAAACACCAAAGAAAACGTAGTGCAAGACTGTTGTTACCTACAACACAACCTTGGGCGGTTGATGATGATCTGCCAAATACGACACCAAACACGACACCAAACACGACAGTAAGCGACGCAGTAAGGCAGTGGGAAGCGAATAGACTGCTTTGGCTCACAGGGACGAAACGTCGTTCCCAAAGACCTGTGATTGGCGTTTTAGTAGAAGAAACATCCCTGATTGTTGACAACGTATATTACGCACACCCAGTGGGATTGCCAGAACTCGTAGACTACATCGTGCAGGTGTGTTGTTGAGGTTGTAACCAGGGTTTGTTTCATTGAGGGCGGTTGGGGGATGCACAGTGCCAATGCATATCCCGTTTCCCCCTCCCAGGATTGGTTGTCAGACGGCATGTTTTCAGAAGTTTCCAACAACAGCGATATTGGCGAGTGATTGAACACAATCTTCTCACATTGAGCACATCCACCAATCTCCATCAGCAGCACACCGTGAAACACATACGAGCACAGTGACCACTCCCCCATAACCCCAATTACCAAGACAACCACCACCATGAAGCCCTCGTATGACGACACGACCACCATAGAATGCACCTTATTCTTTGTCAACAACACCAACACGCATGTAGAGGTGTTTTGGGTGGACCACAGTGGCCAACAGGTGTCGTATGCCACACTGCAGCCACGTACAGTACACACACAATGTATGTATGGTGGAAATATAGTAACAAGTGCGTTGCATATAAAACATATAGATATATGGTGCATGTATAGAAAGAAATGGCTGCATACAGAATATATATGGTGCATGTATAGAGACGAGTGTGCACCACCATCACCACCACAGCGACCTATACAACACATGCATGGGTCGCCACCACACCCGCCACTAACAATGGACGTGTTGTTGCCGAATACCGGGGGAACAATGCAGTTATAAATATCCTTCCAGAGCGGTTTGAGGTTCTCCCGGGGGGTGACCTGCCCCGGGCATATGGGTTGGTGCAGGGGCCCTCTGAGTGGGGGGAATATCGGGCACGGTGTGAAGTGCATGGCATTCCTATATGGGTATGGTGTTGTTCGAGGAGGGGGTGTTGTTTTGAGGAGGGGGTGTTGTTCGAGGAGGGGGTGTTGTTGTGTAGGGTATGCGTTGTTGTGCAGTGTGTGTTGTTGTGCAGTGTACGTGTTGTTGTGTGTTGGCAGCATTTGTTATACATATATGCTCTACAAATGAACTTTCTACATACAACGTCTCTATGCACACATGAATACACACACACACACACACACACACACACTCGTGCCCGCACACGCACACACACACACACACACACACACACACACACACACACACAGGCATATGATTGTGTAGAACAGGCAGCATGTGATCAGGCACTCACCATATTACACTATATGCTGTTTGACACACCAGCGGTATGTACCTGTGTGTACGTATGTATGTGTGTCATATGTATGACACATGGATCACTATGCTGTGTGTATGACATATGAAGTACTATGCATGGATGACAGACATGGATGGTTGGTGTTATTGGTACTGTTGGTGTTATTGGTACCGTTGGTGTTATGGTTTACTTGTTGGTATACGTCCATTGCATCCATTCCCTTTCTTCATCCCCTCTCATTTCGTTCCCCAACATCCTCCCCTTTTCCCTCACCCACCCTCCCTTTCTCCTCACCCTACTGCCCCTTTCCCTTGCACACCTTCCCTTGTATTGCTCTCTCACCCCCACCCTCCCTTTCTCCTCACCCACCCTCCCTTTTATTGCTCTCTCACCCCCACCCTCCTAATCTCACACAACAGGATATCAAGCAGCGGCTGGTGAAAGCAGGGGCCACCCTGGGCATCATTGGTCGCTGTCAGGTCACCAGCAGCCTTCCCCCTCATGCCCATGTAAAGGGGGCCCCCTGTGGAGGGAGGGACCTTGATACAAGCGCACGAGGGTTGGGAGGAACCCGTGAAGGTGTGTGTGTGTTTTGGTGGTGTGTACGTGTGTGTTTTGGTGTGTCTTTTGGTTTGGGGGGGGGGGGGGAGAGTGTACATGCTTGCGTGGTGCAGTTAGTGTTGTGTGTTCATGGTGTGTGTGTGTGATGTCATGGTGTGCATTGTACATGTGTGCACCATAGTGTATATTGCTTTGTTTTGTCCAACAAATACAAATCCCCTTGTTTTTCACATCATGTCCCCTCGCGTTTTTCACATCATGTCCCCTTGTTTTTCACAACACCTCTTTTTCTCCCCCCACACAGTGCCCACAGCATCTGTGGGTGAGGAGAATGTTCTCATGGATGATGGTGATGGGTATGCCAAGGAAAGCATTCTGATACATGAAATGGCTCACAGGCAGGTGTTGTGATGTTGGTGTATGTAATGGTGTATGTGTATGTATTATGTATGTATGTGTAGTAATCACATCCCATACCCTTGTACCTTTCGGCCCCTTTCTTACACCCCCTTCTTTACCCCGCCAGTGTGTTTTCCATCGGCATGCCCGACGACCAGGTCCACGCTGTGCACGCTGCGTACCAAGCGGCACGTGCCTCCAACACCTACACCCCCAATTGCTACATGATGTCCAATGTGGATGAGTTCTGGGCTGAAGGCACCCAGGCATGGTTTGACGCAACTGTTCGTACTGATGTCAACAGTGGAGTCAACACTCGGGTGAAACTCAAGGCACATGACCCGCAGCTTGCTGCTGTATTGGCGCATGTGTTTGGGGATGGGCCGTGGCGGTATGGGCACACGAGCAAGAAACAATTTGGTGATACACCGAGTATTGGGTATGTGGTGGTGGTGGTGGTGGTGTATGTGCTGGTGTGTGTGTTTTGTTGGGGTGTACGTGGGGGTAACGTGTGGGTGTTTGTGGTGGTGTATGTGATGCCTGTTGTGCGTTGTTATGCATGTATTGTTGTGTATGTTTGATATACACACAAGGAAATACCCCTAGTATGCAATCCACACGACAGTACATGTTCAATGCTCAAAAACACATTCGCATCCCCCACAAACACACCTTCATTCCCCCCACACACACCTTCATTCCCCACACACATAGGTTTCAAAATGCAGTTGCACAGGCATTCCCACATGCAGCAGATCAGCCTGCAATGTATGTGGCTGCTCAACAACAGCAGGAGGTTTATGGGGGTGGATATGGTGCACCACCACCGGGTGCTGCGTATGGTGCACCATCACCGGGGGGTGGATATGGTGCGCCACCACAGGGGGGTGGATATGGTGCATCACCACAGGGGGGTGGATATGGTGCATCACCACAGGGTGCTGCGTACGGTGCACCACCACCGGGTGTTGCGTATGGCGTGCCATCTCAACAAGGTTGGCAAACTTCACAGCCTGCTCCACATGGAAACACTACTCCACCAATGCCACCAGCAGCAGCAGGCGTTGTGAACAAGATCAAAGCGTTGCTTGGCAAGCGCTTGTGATTGGTTTTTGTATATAGAATATGTTTTGCATGGCTATTGTATATAGTAGGAAACCCAATGTAACTAGTCACGCAATGTTGATACGCAATCACCACATACGCAGGCCGGTGTGTCATGCTCAACAATCGACCCCATCAATCCCTCAACAAAACATTACAGCACCAGCCCTCAAGGAATGGGCAGTCACCATAGAAGCATTGGGCCGCGGAATGCAAACGGTATAATTTGCAGCGAGACACACATTATGTGTGTTATCTGATCATCATCGACGCACATATGGTGAGTGAATAATTTGTGATTGATGCATCAACCTTCCACACAGATCCTTGTGCGCAAGGGAGGCATCAGAGAGCCCGTATTCACACCACGTGCATCATTCTACCTTTTCCCCACAGCCTTTCACAGCACATCCACCCTCATCAAGCCCACCCCCGCTGCACAGCTGCACGACGCCCTCATGCATGATCCCCGACACAACGCTACCTTGCATGTAAAGTATGCTGCACAGGTAACTGGTGCATGGCAATCTTCCGACCAGGGTCTGCTGACTAATCTTGACCAGTTGCACATATGGAACGAAGAATTCTTAGCAGGACGACTGCGGTGGCGGCCTGCACAGCAACTCACACTCCTTGAGCTCCGGGTGTGTTTTGGTGGTGTTTTTTATTGTGGATGTATTGTAGGGGGTGTATTGCAGCGTGTGGAACGTGAAGGTGCGGGACCAATGATGCACACGTATGTCGTTTGTGTAAACACACAGGTGTATCAAGTGGAACCTCCCCTCGTGTTTCCAAACGATGAAGACCTGTGGGGATGCTTTTCATGGGTGGATGTGCCAGCACCGCGTGGACACTGGACAGACGTGGACAGCGTGTGCATGCAAGGGCGTGCTGTGCTTGACGAGGATGAGTTTGCAGTAAGACAAGCAGCCCTTCGACATGCGCTCGATCATGTAGGAGCAACACCCCTTGCGATTGAGGGATGAGTGGTGTACTGTCAAGTGATGCTGTACTGTCGTCACATGCTCATGGTGTACTGTCACACACACATGACACTGCCACATGCTCTTGTACACGAGCATGCTGTTGCCCTGTCATTGTCATGTTGTTGTCAGAAAAGGTGTGTCAAAATCATGATCACCCATCTACTCTTGTGTATCCAGTGCAACAAAATTATCAAAAATAAAACCGTCCCTCATTGCTCATGAATGACACACACACTTGTAAATACACGTTCGTAAAAAGAAGAACACACACTTTTGTAGAAAGAAGACATGATGCTAGCACTCACACATGGTAGTGTCTCGGTGCAATGTAATGTGATGAAAAAGGATGCATGCGTCTGGTCAACAACACACAGTCACACACTCCACCATGCGACACGCTCCACCATGTGACATGCTCCACCAACATACACTCCCCCACAAAACACCCCACAAACCACCCCCCCCCCCTCAAATACTACTACCCCTTGCGCCCAGATGTTGCCAAACTAACAGCCCTCAGCTCCTGTGCCAATCTTCCCCCTCCTGCTTTCGCCCACTCATTCCCACTCCCACTTGTCCCACTTGCACCCGCAGCCCCACTCGCCCCACCCACATTTCCATTGCTCTTCAACGGGTGGTTTTGTGTCCATACATTACGTGGGTTGACTGTGTGATGCTGCCTGGGGTCCAGGAAATCTTGTAGGGGGACTCTCACAGCCTTGTTCTTCTTCTTTTTACCTCCAGCAGCACCAGCAGCAGCACCAGCAGCAGCAGCAGCAGTACTAGTAGTATCCATTGATGTGCCCAAGTCACCACTCCCTTCACTCCCACCCGGTATCTCCTCAGCACTCCCCATGCTGCCGAGGGTGCTGCTCGAACCTACACCCCCCTTTGTACGCAACCCCACTCCTTTGGAAGCAGCCCCCTTTGTTTTCCCCTTGGTTGTGCTTGGGAGCAATGCAGGGAAGTCCACTACACCTCCTGCTTGTGTGGTGGATGTGCTGCTCTTTACTTGCAACCGCCCACCACCACCACTCTTCCCACCAACACGTATCCCATCACCACCAGCACCATATCCACCACCAGTCAAACCATCAACCTCCATGGTTTCCACAGCAGGCTGTGGCCTACTGCACTGATCACAGCGCCCATCATCCGGACTGTTGACCACCCCACACACGCACTGCCATGGCGCCCTTGCCGCCACCTGTGCACACGCCGCCGCGGCCGCCTCAGGTGGAACATATCCCACCCCATCAATCCCCGTCGTACCCGCCACAAATGTGGCATGATATACGCCCAGTAATGCTGCTCGTCGCTGGGGTGCTGGGCACAGCATCATGAGGCTGGGAAGTTCCCCTGAGAGACCATAAGAGAGGACGAGTTGGAGGTAGGTGTCGGGGTGCATGGTGCCCTGCATGAAGGAGGCACTGGCTTGTCGGAATGCTGAGAAATCATCAGGGGAGAGGGTGGTTCTGATGCGCTCCACGAGGACCTATTGTGTTAGTGGTGGTGGTGTTGGGTGTTGGTGTTGGTGTTGGGTGGTGGTTTTTTATTGCATGCACATGCACATATCACGTCACACACTCAACACATATCACGTCACACACCCAACACATATCACCTCACACACCCAACACACCTTATTAGCAGCAATCAATGCCTTGGATATCTTAGGTGTAACACTATTACTACTGTCACTACCACTCCTCGCTCCCCCTGCCCCTCCTCCTGTTGCCGGCCCCTTACCCTTGGGACCTGATGACCCATCCCCACCCCCGCCCCCACCCAGGGAGGGAAATTGTTGACTGTCGTTGACTATGAGACGTGCAGATGCAGCAGCCCGGGGTTTTCTAGGCATGGCCCAGTTGGCTATAGTGCTACTGAGGCTGCTGTTGTTGTCTTCTGAGGTGTTGGTGTTTAGGGCAGGGAAGGCATCGTCAGTGGCGGTGGTAGGGGGGGTGTCGGTGGGGGGCGGTGATGATGATGTGGGTGCTGGTGCTCCTGTGGGTGGGTAGGTGGGTAGGTGGGTGGAATGGACATGTGTAGCATGGAGATGTGTGCTGTGTGTGTAATAACACAACACAGCTGGTGCTACAACACAACATGTTGTGGTCTCAATATGCTACCCACGTGTGTGTTTTGCACACCCACCCACCCACCCTCCATGTAAGCACACCACCATACACACTCCACACACCCTCCCCCATCCACACACACACAAATCAATCCATACACAAATCAACCCACATACCAGTGTTGACACCACCACGTGACAATGACGATGACGAGGATGCATGTACAACACGCACACCGCCTCCCCCTCCCCCCAGTGCGCCAGCCATGGTGTTGTTTTTCTGCCGGGCCCTCTTTTTCGCAGCTTTGGAGGTCCCTGGCAGTGCTGGGAACTCTGCTGGGTTGAGAGAGGTGTTGCTGCCCCCTGCCACTGCTGCTCGGAATGCCAATGCACTGTGTGGTGTGTGTGGTGTGTTTGTGTGGTGTGTATGTGAGGTAGGAATACATGGTATGGTGTGCAACATGCCCTGATTTGCACACGCACACACACGCACACACACGCGCACACACACACACGCACACACACGCGCGCACACACACGCACACACACACACACACACACACACACACACACACACACACACACACACACACA
>VFQP010001438.1_pt1 | contig 31922 bp, 29 predicted proteins | sample 3512351 | NCBI WGS metagenome assembly VFQP01 (sample SAMN10412372, study PRJNA504923) | tailings metagenome | isolation source: Relicate 1 Philex TSF1 revegetated site | place: Philippines: Tuba, Benguet | collected 2017-08-29
CACCAACCGCGTCATCTACTACGTCGGCCCGGTCGACCCGGTGCGCGACGAGGTGATGGGCCCGGCCGGCCCGACCACCGCGACGCGCATGGACAAGTTCACCGAGATGATGCTGGCCCATACCGGCCTGATCGCGATGATCGGCAAGGCCGAGCGCGGCCCGACCGGTATCGAGGCGATCAAGAAGCACAAGAGCGCCTACCTGATGGCCGTCGGCGGTGCCGCCTACCTGGTGTCCAAGGCGATCAAGCAGGCCAAGGTGGTCGGCTTCGAGGACCTCGGCATGGAAGCGATCTACGAGTTCGACGTCGTCGACATGCCGGTCACCGTGGCCGTGGATGCCGGTGGCACCAGCGCCCACAACACCGGTCCGGCGGACTGGCGCGAGCGCATCGCCAAGGGCGAGGTGGCGTCGATCCCGATCGCCGCCGCCTGAGCGCGGAGACTAGACTCGACGTAACAAGTCGTGAACGGCGCCGCCGGGCGCCGGATTTGTCGCCGCCCATGCGTTTCCCGTCCCTGGTCGATCTTCTGCGCCCGCTGCTCGCCGCCGCACTGGGCTGGGCTGCGCTCGGCAGCGCCTGCGCGCAAGGTCAGGCGGTGCACAGCCGGCTGAGCGTGGCCGCCACGGTGCTGGCCATCGTCGACTACACCCGCTGGCCGGAGACCGGTCGGCCGGCCCTGGTCTGCACCAGCGCCGGCGGCTCCCATGGGCAGGCCTTGTTCGATGCCCTGCCCTCGCACCCGCTGGGCCGGCGCCTGGCGATCCGGGCCGTGGAGCTCAACCAGCCCCTGCCCGCGGCCTGCGACGTCATGCTGTTCGAAGGCTGGGAGGCCGCGGCGCAGGCGCAGCAACTGCTGGCGCTGGCCGAACGTGCCGTCCTCAGCCTCGGCCTGGGCAGCGAGTTCTGCAGCAATGGCGGCGCGGTGTGCCTGATGGGCAGCGAGGGCGAGATCAGCTTCGAGATCAACACCGATGCGCTGGCCCGTGCGGGGCTGCGCGTGAATCCACGGGTGCTGCAGCTCAGCCGCAACCGGAGCCGCCTGGTATGAGCGGCAGCCGGTCGCTGGACGACACGCTGCGCGGTGGCCTGCATGCCGCGGTCTGGTGGGCAGTGCTCAGCGTCGGCCTGGTCAGCGCGATCACCGCCTATGTCGGCGTGCGCACCCAGACGGCCCGCCACCTGGACACCCTGGCCCGCTCGTTGGCGTACCAACTGGAGGCGGCGGTGAGCTTCCACGACGCCGAGGCGGCGCGCGAGGCGTTGCAGCCGCTGATGGAACGCGAGGGCCTGGCCCTGGTCCGGCTCACGCTGCCGCAGGGCCAGGTCTTCGTCGAGATGCAGTCGCAGGCCGTCTCGGACTGGCGGCGGCTGGCGCAATGGGGGCTCGAACGCGTGCTGTCGCTGCACACCCAGCTGACGGTCGCCGAGCACAAGCCGGAGCTGGGCGAGATCGAGGTGCAGGTACATGGCAATGCGGTGCTCGGCCTGTTCTTCGCCTACCTGGGCGGCATTGCGCTGGCCATGGGCTTCACCGCCCTGGCGGTGGCCTGGATCTCCCGCCGCGTGCGGGCCGAGATCGGACGTCCGATCGAGGCCTTGCAGCAGCTCACGCGGCAGATCCGCACCGAACGCACTTTCGAGCGCCGGGCGCCGCCCTCGGGCATCGACGAGATCGATGCGCTGGCGGCCGACTTCAACGCGCTGCTGGACGTGGTCCAGGCCCATGAGGACGAACTGCTGCACAAGCAGTCGCTGCTGCTGCGGGACAACGAGTCGCTGTCGCACGAGGTGTACCGCGACCCGTTGACCGGCCTGTCCAACCGCGCCCACTTCCTGCAAGCCCTGAAGGACCGCCTGGCCCAGCACCATGCGCTGGCGGTGCTGTTCATCGACGCCGACGGCCTCAAGCCGATCAACGACCTTCACGGCCATGCCGCGGGCGACGCGCTGCTGCAAGCGGTCGGTCAGCGCATCCGGGCCGCGCTGCGCGAGACCGATCTGGTCGCCCGCCTGGGCGGCGACGAGTACGCGGTGCTGATCAGCCCGATCACCCACGAGGACATGGCCGCGGCGCTGGCCGAGAAGATCCAGACCCGCATGCAGGCACCGCTGGAACTGCTGCCCGGCCTGCTCGTCGAACCCAGTGTGTCGATCGGCTGGGCGCTGCACCCCGACGAGGCCGGCCAGGGTAGCGATGCCGAAGCGCTGCTCGCCAGGGCCGATGCCGCGATGTACAAGAACAAACGGGAACGCCGCCGGGAACGCCCGCCGCATCCCGCCTGACGAGAACCGCTGGAGGATTCCGTGACCCCCGACCGCCGCTCGCTGCTGGCCCTGGCCTTGCTGGCCTCCGCCTGCAGCACGCCCCGCCCCCCCAGCCTGGATCAGCGCCGACGCACGCTGAAGGAGCTCGGCTTCGTCGAGACCGAGGAAGGCTGGGCGCTGAACCTCGCGTCGAGGGTGCAGTTCGAGTTCGGCTCCGACCGCCTGCGCGCCGAGGGCATCGCCGTGGTTCACCAACTGGGGCTGAACCTGCTCGAACTCGAGGTGCAGCGCTGCCGCGTCGAGGGCCACGCCGACGAAGTCGGCTCCGACGCCTTCAATCAGCAACTGTCGGAGCGCCGCGCACAGGCGGTCGCCCGCGTGCTGTCGCAGGCCGGACTGCCGGCCGCGCAAATCGCCACCCGCGGCCATGGCAAGCGCAAGCCGATCGCCGAGAACCAGACCGAAGCCGGCCGCATGCAGAACCGGCGCGTGGTGGTGATCGTGCCGAGCCAGGGCTGAGCCCGCCCGGCGCCCGGCTTCAGGCCTGGTGCAGCACGCGCTGCGGAAAGGGGATGTCCACCCCCTCGCGCCGCAGCAGGTCCAGCACCGCCAGATTGACCGCACCGCGCACGCCGCCCGTGCCGTTCTCGGGATCGGCGATCCAGAAGCCCAGGGTCAGCTCCAGGCCATCGGCGCCGAAATTGCTGAGTTGCACGCCGGGGCCGGGATCGGCGAGCACGCGGGGAATCGACAGCATGGTCTCGCGCAGCAGGGGCATCAAGCGCTGCAGATCGGTCTCGTAGCCCACACTGACCGTGGTGCTCAGCGCCACCTTGGGATCGGCCAGCGAGGAGTTCTCGACCCGCTGCGTGACCAGCATCTCGTTGGGCACGATGCTCTCGCGACCGTTGAGCGCCCGCACGACGGTGAAGCGGGTGCTGATGTCGGCGATCCGCCCCTCGAAGCCATCGACACGGACCACATCGCCGATGCGCAGCGAGCGCTCGGCGAGGATCACGAAGCCGGAGACATAGTTCGCCGCCAGGCGCTGCAGGCCCAGGCCCAGGCCGACGCCGAAGGCGCCGCCGGCCACGCCCAGCGCCGTCAGATCGATGCCGGCGGCCGACAGCGCAATCATCAGCCCGGCGAACAGCAGCACGGCCTTGACCAGATTGGCGACCATCTTGCGCCCCGACAGCGACTCGCCGGCCGCCTCGCGCATCAACCGGGTTTCGATGGCCGCCGACAGCCACAGCGCAATGACCAGGGTCAGTCCGACGGTGAAGCAGGCCTCCAGCAGGCTGGCGAGATTCAGCGTGCTGCCGCCCAGCTTGAGCTGCACCGCCTCGAGCTCGGCGTGCACGGCAGGCCAGAGTCCGGTGATCCACAGCACCGAGCCGCCCCAGGCCAGCCAACTGACCCAGCGCTCGACCGGCCCCAGCCAGCGCGCCCGCGGCGAGCTCAGGCGCAGCACCTGCACGACCAGGCGGATGACGAGCAGCGAGAACAGCACCGGCAGCACGACGCGCGGCAGCAGCGGATCCAGGCCCAGCAGCCGGCTGCCGATGCGGTAGGCCACCCAGCACAGCACCAGGGCCAGGCCGGGAAACAACACGCCGTCGAAACCATGGCGGCCGAACCAGACGGAGGCACTGCCATCGCTGCGTCCGCGGACCGCGCGGACGATGACGACCGCCAGACCAAGCATCAGCAGGACCAGGATCAGCTCGGCGGCAAGCATCGGCTTGAACCAGTGCGACCAATCGAATGCGGACATAGAGGATTCTCGGAAAGTCAGGGATGGATCAGCACGCGCAGATGGGCGCAGACGCTGCGCGCCAGTGCCCAGACGTGGTAACCGCCTTCGAGCACGCTGAGCACCCGGCCCTGCGCATGGCGGTTGGCGACATCGACCAATTGCTCGGTGATCCAGGCGTAGTCGACCTCGCTGAGCCGGATCAGGCCCAGGGGATCGAGCTGGTGGGCATCGAAGCCGGCGCTGACGACGATCAGTTCGGGCCGGAAGCGCTCCAGCGCCGGCATCCAGTGCGCGCGGATCAGCTCGCGCACCTCCTGGCTGCCGGTGTGCGCGGCCAGCGGCAGGTTCAGCATGTTGTCACCCCGGGGCGGCACGCCGCTGAACGGGTAGAGCGGGTGCTCGAACAGGCCGACCATCAGGCAGCGCGGATCGCCGGCCAGGATGTCCTCGGTGCCGTTGCCGTGGTGGACGTCGAAGTCGACCACGGCAACGCGCCGCAGGCCATGCCGCTCCAGCGCCGCGCGGGCAGCCAGGGCCGCGTTGTTGAAGAAGCAAAAGCCCATCGCCTTGCTGCGCGTCGCATGGTGGCCGGGCGGTCGCAGCGCACAGAACGCACGGCGCGCACGGCCGCTGCAAACCCAGTCGGCGGCCTGTAGCGCCGCACCGGCCGCATGCAGCGCAGCGTCCAGCGTGTGCTCGTTGGCGGCGGTGTCGGGGTCGAGCTGGACCACGCCCTTCACCCCCACCAGGCGCGCCATCAGACCGTCCAGGTACTGCGGTTCGTGCGCCAGCAGCAGTTCGTCCCGCGAGGCCGGGCGCGCCTGCACGCGGCGCAGCCGCTCGGCCAGCCCGGTGGCCTGCAGCGCCTCGTCGATCGCCGCCAGCCGGGCCGGAGATTCCGGATGCCCGGCGCCCATGTCGTGCAGGCCGAAGCTGGGATGCGTGAAGTAGGCGGTGCTGGAGGCGGTGTTCGGCATGCGCTAAGGTCGCGCCGATGAGCAGCCCCAATCTCTCCCTGCTGCAGCAGGCGCAAAACCAGATTAGCACGGTGATCAAAGGCAAGTCGGTCCAGGTGGCCGACTGCCTGGCCTGCCTGGTGGCCGGCGGCCACCTGCTGATCGAGGACCTGCCCGGCGTCGGCAAGACCACACTCGCCCAGGCCTTGGCCATCACGCTGGGCCTGCGCTTCTCGCGCACCCAGTTCACCGCCGATCTGCTGCCCTCGGACCTGCTCGGCGTGAACATCTTCGACCGCGACGCCCAGCGCTTTGTGTTCAAGCCGGGGCCGGTGTTCGCCCAGGTGCTGCTCGCCGACGAGATCAACCGCGCGGGGCCGAAGACGCAGTCGGCGCTGCTCGAGGCGATGGAGGAGCGCCAGGTCACCGTGGAGGGCGAGTCGCACGCGCTGCCCGCGCCCTTCTTCGTGATCGCCACGCAGAACCCCAGCGAGCAGCTCGGCACCTACCCGCTGCCCGAGTCGCAGCTCGACCGCTTCCTGATGACCATCCACCTCGGCTACCCGGACCGCGCGGCCGAGCGCGAGATGCTGGCCGGCCAGGACGGCCGCGAGCTGCTCGCCGCGCTGCAGCCCGTCATGTCGCCTTTGCAGCTGCAGCAGGCCCAGGAGGCGGCGCGGGCCATCCATGCCAGCGCCGCCTTGCTCGACTACCTGCAGGCGCTGTTGGAGGCGACTCGCAGCGGCCAGTGGTTCGTCGAAGGCCTGTCGCCACGCGCCGGCCTGGCCTGGCTGCGCGCCGCGCGTGCCAAGGCGCTGCTGGCCGGCCGCAGCCATGTCTCGCCGGAGGATCTGCAGACGAGCGGCGTGCAGGTGCTGGCGCACCGGCTGCGCGCCCGCGCGGGCAGCGGTCGCGGCAGCGCCGAGCAGGTGCGCGCGATGATCGAAGCCGTGCCGTTGCCCTGATGGCCATGGGTCTGAGGCAGCGTTGGCAGACCTGGTGGAAAGCCCGCCATCCGGCCACCGACGAGCAGTCGCTGACGCAGCGCAATCTCTACATCGTGCCGACGCGGGTCGGCCTGGGCTTTCTGAGCACCCAACTGGTGCTGCTGCTGGCGTCAATCAACGACCAGCTCAGCCTGGGCTACGCGCTGACCTTTCTGCTCGCCGGCTGCGGGCTGGCCTCGATGCACACGACGCACGGCAATCTGCGCGGGCTCAAGCTCAGCCTGCACCCACCAGAACCCGGCCATGCCGACCAGGACCTGCCACTGCGCGTGCGCCTGCACAACAGCGGGCGGGCGCGCTTCGGCATCGGCCTGCGCCTGGCGGAGGCCGGCGCCGGTACCCTGGCCTATGTGGACGTGCCGGCCGAGGGCTGCACCGACCTGGTGATCGCCTGGCGGGCCCCGGGCCGCGGCCACCACGAACCGCCAGTGCTGCGCATCGAGACCCGCTTCCCGCTCGGCCTGTTCGTGGCCTGGAGCTACTGGCGGCCGGCCAGCCGGCAATGGGTCTATCCGGCGCTGGAGCCGCATGCGCCGCCCCTGCCCTCGGGGCGGCCGCGCAGCGGCGAGGCCGAGGCCCAGCCGGCCGCGACCCAGCGACCGGGCGGCGACGAGTTCCTGGGCGTGCGCGCCTGGCGCGACGGCGACGGCCTGCGCAGTGTGCTGTGGAAGAAGGCGGCCCAGGCGACCCAGGACGACGCACCGCTCTGGGTGCGCGACATGGGCAGCCCGCCGGCCAGCAGCGAGCGCTGGCTGGATCTGTCCGACACCGCCGAGCTGCCCCCCGAGCTGCGCTGGCAGCGCCTTGCAGCCTGGGTGCTGCAGGCCGACGCGGCCGGCCAGGACTGGGGACTGCGCCTGGGCGGCGACGAGCTGCCGCTGGGCCAGGGCACGCAGCAGCGCCATCTGGCGCTGCAGAAGCTGGCCTTGGCATGAAAACGGATCCGCGGCCGACCACCGTCCGGCGCAGGGACAGCGCATGAAGCCGGCCACGCGCGAGGCGCGCGACAGCTTCTTCCTGATCGGCGTCGTCGCGCTGTGCATCGCGCCGCATCTGCTGCGCCTGCCGGCCTGGGCCACGGCGCTGGCCCTGGCCCTGCTCGGCTGGCGAGCCTGGCTGGCCGCCCGCGGCGCGCCGCTGCCGTCGCGCTGGCTGCTGTTGCTGCTGCTCGTCGGCATCGTCGCGGCGACCAAGCTCAGCCACGGCATCGTGATCGGCCGCGAGCCCGGCCTGACCCTGATCAGCCTGTTGATGGCCATGAAGCTGCTGGAGATGCACGCCCGGCGCGACGCCTTCGTAGTCTTCTTCCTCGGCTTCTTCCTGGTGCTCGCACAGTTTCTGCACAGCCAGGCGATGTGGGTGGCGGTGTGGACCCTGGCCACCGTCTGGGGCCTGCTGACCAGCCTGGTGCTGTCGCAGATGCCGCTGGGTCAGCCTTCGCTGCGCACGGCAGCCCGGGAGGCCGCTCGCTCCACGCTGATCGGCCTGCCGATCATGGTGCTGCTGTTCCTGCTGTTCCCGCGCATCGGCCCGCTGTGGGGCGCGCCGGGCCAGGGCAGCGGCACCGGGCTGAGCGACACGCTGCGCTTCGGCGATTTCGCCGAAGTTGCGCTGGACGAGACCATCGCGATGCGCCTGCGCCCGTTGGAGCGCGCGGAGGCGTTCACGCCGGCCAGCCTGTATGTGCGAGGCCCGGTGCTCACGCAGTTCGACGGCCGCGAATGGCGCGCCGATGTCTTCGTGCCGCCGCGCCGCGAGTTGCTGGAGCTGCGCGGCAACCCGCTGCGCTATGAACTCATGCTGGAACCGCAGAACCTCGCGCTGCTGCCGCTGCTGGAAATGGCGCCGGGCCAGCCGGGCGAGGCCTGGAGTCCGCGGCCTGGCCTGGAACTGCGCCGGGGCCTGGACCTCAGCTGGCTGGCGCGCCGCCCGATCCGCGAGCGCCTGCGCGTCGAGCACTCGGCGGTGCTCGACCCCGCCGCCGTGCGCATCGGCCCGTTCGAGGAGGTGCCGGGCCTGCACCGGCTGCGCCAACAGCCCGCCACGCTGAACCCGCGCCTGCAGGCCTGGGGCCGGCAGCTGGCGGCCGATCTGCCGCAGGATGGCAGCGCCGCGCCCCGGCTGGTGCAGCGCCTGCTCGCGCATATCCGCCAGCAGGGCTTCAGCTACACGCTGAGCCCAGGGGTCTATGGCGAGAGCTCGCCGCATGCGGTCGACGAGTTCTGGTTCGATCGCCGCGAGGGTTTCTGCGAGCACTATGCGACCGCTTTCGTGCTCGCGCTGCGTGCGGCCGCGGTACCGGCGCGCATCGTCACGGGCTTCCAGGGCGCCGACCCCGAACCCGTCGAAGGCTGGCTGGTCATCCGCAACAGCAATGCCCACGCCTGGGCGGAGTACTGGACCCCGGGCCTGGGATGGCAGCGCGTCGATCCGACCGCCGCGGTGGCACCGAACCGCATTTCGCTGGGCAGCCTGCTGCAAACGGAAACCGGGGTGTTCCGGGGCGCGGTGAATGCGATCGACCCGACGCTGTGGCGCCGCGTGCGCCGACTGGCCGAGGCCATGGATCTGCGCTGGCAGCAATGGGTGCTGGGCTACGAGCAGCGCCGGCAGTTCCAGTTGCTCGAACAGCTGGGCTTCAAGAGCCCGGACTGGCAGACCCTGGGCCAGGTCGCGGCAGGCGTGATCGCGCTGCTCGCCCTGGGCGCCTGGCTGCTGCAGCGGCTTCAGGCGAGGACCGCATCGATCTGGTCGCGCCGACTGGCGCGGGTGCACGAGGCCTTGCGCCGCCGCGGTTGGCCCTTGGCCGCCCACCAGGCCCCGCTGCGCTGGGCCGGCCAATTGCGCGCGGCCGGAGCGCCCCCCCGGCTGCCCGGACTGCTCGAGGAACTGGAGCTCTGGCGCTACGGGCCGGGTGAAGCCGGCACCGGCTGGCAGGAAGGCTGGCGCTGGCTGCGCTGGTGGTGGCGTTTCCGCAAGGCGCTCGCCGGTCGACAATAAGGGGCTACCCTGACCCTTTCGCTCTCTGCCCCGCCGCCCTTGATCGCCCGTCGCCACCTGCTGCTCGGCCTGCTGCCGGCACCCGCCCTGGCCCGCCCGCCCCAGCGTCCCACCCCACGCCGCAGCCACCCGCCCGGCGCCGCCGCGCCGGCTCATGGCGGCCGGCCTGGCAATTACGCGGCCCGCGCCGATGTGCGAGCCTGGCTGGCGACGCAGACCGCCGCCGAAGGCCCATTGGCCGGCTGGTCGAGCGACGCGCTGCTGAAAACCCTGGGGCAGGCGCAGTACCAGGCCCGTGTCGCGCAGCTGATCCTGCCGCCGCCGGTTGGCGTGCCCAAGGACTGGAACGCCTACCGCGACCGCTTCATCGAGCCGCGCCGCCTGCAGGCGGGCCTGCGCTTCTGGGCCGCCCACGAGGAGGCGCTGAGCCGCGCCGAGCAGCAGTTCGGCGTACCGGCCTCGCTGGTGCTGGGCATCATCGGTGTCGAGAGCTTCTACGGCCAGATCCTCGGCAACTTCCGCGCGCTCGACGCGCTGGCCACGCTGGGCTTCGATTTTCCCGGCGGTCGCAGCGACCGCAGCGCCTTCTTCCGCGCCGAGCTCGCCGCGCTGCTGCAGCTGGCGCAGGCCCAGGACCGCAATCCGGCCAGCTTCAGGGGCAGCTACGCAGGCGCGCTGGGCCTCGGGCAGTTCATGCCCTCGAGCTGGCAGCGCCATGCGCTGGACTTCGACGGCGATGGCCATATCGACCTGACGAACAGCGCTGCCGACGCGATCGGCTCGGTCGCGCATTTCCTGCTCCAGCATGGCTGGCAGCGCGGCCTGCCGACCCATCTGCACTGCGAACCGCCGGCCGCTCCGGCAGCTCGCGAACGCCTGCTCGCGCCCGATATCGACCCGCGCTGGAGCCTGGACGAGCTGCTGGACGCCGGGGTGCCGCTCAGTGCCGGCGAGCAGGCCTGGCTCCGACCCCATGCCCCCTGGGCCCTGGTGCTGCTGGAGAACGGCGGCGCGGCGCCCACCCATGTGCTGGGCAGCCGGAATTTCTGGGTGGTGACCCGCTACAACCGCTCGGCCTATTACGCGCTGGCGGTGATCGAGCTGGGCGAGCGCCTGCGGCAGTTGCGCGAAGCCTGATCCGCCGATGCGCTGGAGCCTGTTTTGCCGCGTCGTCGACAACTATGGCGACGCCGGCTTCTGCCTGCGGCTGGCGCGCGAGCTGCGCGCGCGCGGCGAGACCGTGCAGCTGTTCATCGACGACCCGCGACCACTGGACTGGATGCAGGCCGGCGAGGCCGATCCGCTGCCGGCCCAGGCCTGGCCCGACGGCCAGGTGCCGGCGCCGGGCGAGGTGGTCATCGAGGCCTTCGGCTGCGAGCTGCCAGAGGCCGTGCAGGCGGCGATCGCCGCAGCGCCCAGGCCGCCGCTGTGGGTCAATCTCGAGTACCTGAGTGCCGAGGCCTATGTGGAGCGCAGCCACGGCCTGCCCTCGCCAATCATGAGCGGGCCGGCACGCGGACGGCTCAAGCGCTTCTGCTTCCCGGGCTTCAGCGCCGCCACCGGCGGCCTGCTGATCGAGCAGGGGCTGGCTGCGGCGCAGGCCGCGCACACGTCAGCCGCCCAGGCAAGCTGGTCGGCGGCGCTGGGATTGCCGGAGGCCGCCGGCCGTCAACGCGTCAGCCTGTTCTGCTACCCGGGTGCGCCGCTGCCGGCGCTGTTCGAGGCGCTGTCGGCCACACCCACGCAATTGCTGGTCTGCGGCACAGGTCCGTTGCCCCCGGCACCGCCCGCGCTGCAGATCTGTCGCCTGCCGCTGCTCAACCAGCAGGGCTATGACCGCCTGCTCTGGGGCTGCGAGCTGAATCTGGTGCGTGGCGAGGACAGCTTCGTGCGCGCCCAGTTGGCCGGCCGGCCGATGCTCTGGCAGGCCTATCCGCAACAGGATGGCGCGCACGAGGACAAGCTCGAGGCCTTTCTGGCGCGCTACCCGGCGCTGCCGGACAGCGCGCACCAGGCCTGGCGCGCCTGGAACGGCTTCGCGCCGCCACAGGCGCTCGTCGACGGGTTGGCGGCGTTGCTGGACAGCCAGGCCCAGGCGCTGGCCTGGCGCCTGCAATTGCTGCAGGGTGTGGAACTCGTCACCACGCTGCAGCGCTGGGCTGCAGAAAATCTCGATCGTCAGCGCTAGAATCAGAGGCTTTGCGCGCGGGCGGTTCGAATCTGCTTGGCAGCGCAGCCACGCTCAACCGTCAAGCAACACATCATGAAAATCGCCCAGGAAATCCGCGCCGGCAACGTCATCATGCAGGGCAAGGACCCGATGGTGGTCCTGAAGACCGAGTACAGCCGCGGCGGCCGCAATGCCGCCACCGTGCGCATGAAGCTCAAGAGCCTGCTGAACAACAGCGGCACCGAAGTCGTCTTCAAGGCCGACGACAAGATGGACCAGATCATTCTGGACAAGAAGGAGTGCACCTACTCCTACTTCGCCGATCCGATGTACGTCTGCATGGACACCGAGTACAACCAGTACGAGGTCGAGGCCGAGAACATGGGCGACGCGATCAACTACCTGCAGGACGGCATGGAACTGGAAGTCGTGTTCTACGACGGCAAGGCCATCTCCGTCGAACTGCCGACCAGCGTGGTGCGCGAGATCACCTGGACCGAGCCGGCCGTCAAGGGCGACACCTCGGGCAAGGTGCTGAAGCCGGCCAAGATTGCCACCGGTTACGAAATCATGGTGCCGATCTTTGTTGCACAAGGCGACAACATCGAAATCGACACCCGCACGAACGAGTATCGCAAGCGCGTCTGATACGACGGATACGACTGCCGCTCGACGAAAAGGCGCTCCCCCGGAGCGCCTTTTCTTTTGTCGGCCATCCCCGAGCCGCAACATCCGAAAGAGGGCGACACAAAAAACAAACCCCGCCGAGGCGGGGTTTGTTGCGAGCCGGCCGAGGATTACTTCGGCTGCACGGTACGGGTACCGACGACCTCGATCTCGGTGCGGCGATTCTTCGCGCGGCCTTCGGCGGTACGGTTGTCGGCGACCGGGCTCTTCTCGCCCTTGCCTTCGGTGTACACGCGATTGGCTTCGATGCCCTTGCCGATCAGATAAGCCTTGACCGCTTCGGCACGACGCACCGACAGCTTCTGGTTGTACTCATCCGAGCCGACGCTGTCGGTGTGGCCGACGGCGATGATCACCTCGAGGTTGATCGCTCCCATCTTGGACACCAGGTCGTCCAGCTTGGCGGTGGCTTCCGGCTTCAGCACCGACTTGTTGAAGTCGAAGAATGCATCGGCGGCGTAGGTCACCTTCTCGACGATGGGCTTGGGCGGCGGCGGCGGCGGGGCCGGGGGAGCCGCCTTGGCCGAAGCAGCCGGATCGACCGCAGGCGGAGCCGGCGGCGGGGGCGGGGGCGGGGGCGGCTGCAGCGCGCCATCGCAGTCGCCATGCGGGAACGCCTTGTTGCCCTTGAGGTTCTCGGCCTTCTTCATCGCCGTTGCCGGCGTCCAGAAGTTGTCACGCCAGCACAGCTCGTTGGTGCCGTTCAGCCAGACGAGCTTGCCATCGGCTCCGCTCACCCAGTTGTCATTGACGGTCTGGGCTTGAACGCCGGTGTGGCACAGGGCGGCCACGGCCAGCAGCGAGGCCACGCGGGTCAGTTTGTTCATAGTTCTCCTCTCGAGGGTGCCGCAGTTGCCTGCGACAGAAGGGTCACGATACCTCTGGGGCCGCCTCACAAGGCCCGATCCCGCAGGAAGTTCCTTGCGAGTGTGCCATGAGGCTTTCCACCAATGCATTGTGGCGGCCGCTTCTGACAGGGCCAGGATGATGTTGCAGGGGAACGACAGGATCTGACCCATAGAATCGCGCGCTTTTGTCACAGGCCCGGCCGCGCCCCGCGACGGCCGGCCGATTCCGGTCGTCGCTGCATGAGCTCTCAATTCGCCAAGGAAACCCTGCCCATCAGCCTCGAGGAGGAGATGCGGCGCTCCTACCTTGACTATGCGATGAGCGTGATCGTCGGGCGTGCGCTACCCGACACCCGCGACGGCCTGAAACCGGTGCATCGGCGCGTGCTGTTTGCGATGCACGAGCTGAACAACGACTGGAACCGGCCGTACAAGAAGTCGGCGCGTATCGTCGGCGACGTCATCGGTAAGTACCACCCGCACGGCGATACCGCGGTCTACGACACCATCGTGCGCATGGCCCAGGACTTTTCCCTGCGCCACATGCTGGTCGACGGCCAGGGCAATTTCGGCTCGGTCGACGGCGACAACGCCGCGGCGATGCGCTACACGGAAATCCGTCTGGCCAAGATCGCCCACGAGATGCTGGCCGACATCGACAAGGAAACCGTCGACTTCGGCCCGAACTACGACGGCTCAGAGAAGGAGCCGCTGGTGCTGCCGGCGCGTCTGCCGCAGTTGCTGATCAATGGTGCCGCCGGCATCGCGGTCGGCATGGCGACCAATATCCCGCCGCACAACCTCAACGAGGTCGTCGACGCCTGCCTGCACACGCTGCGCAACCCGGACGTCACGATCGACGAACTGATGGGTTTCATCCCGGCGCCGGATTTCCCGACAGCCGGCATCATCTACGGTCTGGAGGGGGTGCGCGAGGGTTACCGCACCGGCCGCGGCCGCGTGGTGATGCGCGCCAAAGTGCATTTCGAGGACATCGACAAGGGCAGCCGTCAGGCCATCATCGTCGACGAGATCCCTTACCAGGTGAACAAGAAGACCCTGCTCGAGCGCATCGCCGAGCTGGTCCACGAGAAGAAGCTGGAAGGCATCAGCCACATCCAGGACGAGTCCGACAAGTCGGGCATGCGCGTCGTCATCGAACTGAAGCGCGGTGAAGTCCCCGAGGTGGTGCTGAACAACCTCTACAAGCAGACCCAGCTGCAGGACAGCTTCGGCATCAATATGGTGGCGCTGGTCGACGGCCAGCCCAAGCTCTGCAATCTGAAGGACCTGATCTCGGTCTTCCTGGAGCACCGCCGCGAGGTCGTCAACCGCCGCACCGTCTACGAGCTGCGCAAGGCCCGCGAGCGCGGCCATGTGCTGGAAGGCCTGGCCGTCGCGCTGGCGAACATCGACGAGTTCATCACGCTGATCAAGAACGCGCCGACGCCGCCGGTCGCCAAGGCCGAGCTGATGGCGCGTGGCTGGGACTCCAGCCTGGTGCGCGAGATGCTGGCCCGGGCCGACGCCGACAACCCGGGCAGCGCCGCCTCGTTCCGGCCGGACGGCCTGGAGGTGCAGTACGGCCTGCAGGGCGACGGCCTCTACCGCCTCAGCGAAACCCAGGCCGGCGAGATCCTGCAGATGCGTCTGCAGCGCCTGACCGGGCTGGAGCAGGACAAGATCGTCGGCGAGTACAAGGACGTGATGGCGCAGATCGCCGATCTGCTGAACATCCTGGCCACGCCGGAGCGCGTCACCACCATCATCAGCGACGAGCTGACTGCCCTGCGCCAGGAGTTCGGCCAGACCAAGCTGGGCGCGCGCCGCAGCCAGATCGAGCGCAACGCGCTGGAACTCGGCACCGAGGACCTGATCACGCCCACCGACATGGTGGTCACGCTCAGCCACACCGGCTACATCAAGAGCCAGGCGCTCAGCGAGTACCGCGCGCAGCGTCGCGGCGGTCGCGGCAAGCAGGCCACCGCGACCAAGGAAGACGACTGGATCGACCAGCTCTTCATCGCCAACACGCACGACTGGATCCTCTGCTTCAGCAACCGCGGCCGCGTCTACTGGCTGAAGGTCTGGGAAGTGCCGCAGGGCTCGCGCAATTCGCGCGGCAAGCCCATCGTGAACATGTTCCCGCTGCAGCCCGACGAGAAAATCACCGTCGTGCTGCCGCTGACCGGCGAGTTCCGCAGCTTCCCCGAGAGCCACTACATCTTCATGTGCACGCGCCTCGGCACCGTGAAGAAGACGGCGCTGAGCGAGTTCAGGAACCCGCGCAAGATCGGCATCATCGCGATCAAGCTCGACGAGGGCGATCAATTGATCGGCGCGGCAGTCACCGACGGCCATCACGACGTGATGCTGTTCTCCGACGGCGGCAAGGCCGTGCGCTTCGACGAGGATGATGTGCGCGCCCTCGGCCGCGACACGCGCGGCGTGCGCGGCATGGATCTGTCCGAGAACCAGTCGGTGATCGCCATGCTGGTCGCCGAGGACGAGCAGCAGAGCGTGCTGACCGCCACCGAGAACGGCTACGGCAAGCGCACCTCGATCGTCGAGTACACCCGCCATGGCCGCGGCACCAAGGGCATGATCGCCATCCAGCAAAGCGAGCGCAACGGCCGCGTCGTTGCCGCGACCCTGGTCCGTGCCGAAGACGAAATCATGCTGATCACCGACAAGGGCGTGCTCGTGCGCACCCGCGTCTCCGAGATCCGCGAACTGGGCCGCGCCACGCAAGGCGTGACCCTGATCGCGCTGGACGATGGCAGCAAGCTGTCCGGCTTGCAGCGTATCGTCGAGAACGACGCCGGCACCGAGGGCGACAGCCCGGCCGACGCCGACACCCCCTCCAACGAATCCGAAGGAAACGCCTGATGCGCAGCCCTACCCCCTTGATCGCCGCCGTGTTCGTCGCGGCCTCGCTGCTGGCCCCGGCTCAGGCGCAGACCAAGAAACAGCTGATCGAGAAGATCCTCGCGGTGCAGAAGCCGCAGTTTGAGCAATTCGGCCAGATGATGGCCATGGCCCCGGTTCAGCCGATGGTGCAGCAGGCCAGTCAGGTGCTGCGCGCCCGCGTCGCCGAGGACAAGCGCGAGGCCGTCGGCAAGGCCATGGACGCCGAACTGCAGGCCTATCTAAAGGACGTCGTGCCGGCCATGCGGGCAAGCGCCCTCAAGCACGCCAACGAAGTCATGGGCAGCAAGCTGGAGGCTGGCTTCAACGAGGCGGAACTCAAGCAACTGCTCGGCTTCCTCGAATCGCCGGTGATCCGCCGCTTCAACCAGCTCGGCCCCGATCTGCAACAGGCACTGGGCCAGAAGGTCGGCAACGACAACAAGACCCTGATCGAGGCCAAGGCCCGCGCGCTGGACGCCAAGCTGGTTGACCTGCTGGGCCTCAAGCCCGCCCCCGCGCCCGCCAGCAAATAAGAGGCCATGACGGCAGCGCGAAGCAGGCCCTTCAACTTCTCCGCAGGCCCGGCCTGCCTGCCGCTGCCGGTGCTGGAGCAGGCCGCCGCCGAGATGGCGGACTGGCAGGGCTGTGGCATGGGCGTGATGGAAATGAGCCATCGCGGGCCGCAGTTCAAGCAGATCATCGAGACCGCCGAGCGCGACCTGCGCACGCTGCTGGCGGTGCCCGACGAGTTCGCCATCCTGTTCATGCAGGGTGGCGGCCTGGCCGAGAACGCCCTCGTGCCGATGAATCTGGCGCGGCGCGGTCGCATCGATGCGGTCGTCACCGGCAATTGGTCGGCCAAGTCGGCCGGCGAGGCCCGCAAGTACGCCAACGTGCAGCTTGCCGTCGACACCCAGGCCGGCGGCTACCGTGACATCCCGGTGCCCGAGAGCTGGTCGCTGCGCGCCGACCTCGACTACGTCCATCTTTGCAGCAACGAGACCATCGACGGCGTCGAATTCCACGAGTTGCCCGACCTGAAGACGCTGGGCTGTGAAGCACCACTGGTCGTCGACTGCTCGTCCAACCAGCTCAGCCGCCCGATGGACTGGTCGCGCATCGGCCTGGCCTTTGGCGGGGCGCAGAAGAACATCGGCCCTGCCGGCGTCACTCTGGTCTATGCGCGCAAGGAACTGCTCGGCCAAGCCTTGGACATCTGCCCAACCGCCTTCGACTTCGGGCGCGTCGCCGCGGATGGCTCGATGTTCAACACGCCGCCGACCTATGGCATCTACATCGCCGGTCTGGTCTTCCGCTGGGCGCTGGGCTTCGAATACGGGGGCCGGACCGGCCTGGCGGCCATCGAGGCACAGAACGTCGACAAGGCTGCCCTGCTCTACCGCTTCCTGGATGCCTCCGCGCTGTTCCGCAACGAGGTGCAGCCGGCCGTGCGTTCGCGCATGAACATCCCCTTCTTCCTGCGCGAACCCGGGCTGACCGACACTTGCCTGGCCGAGGCCAACCAGGCCGGACTGCTGCAGCTGAAAGGGCACAAGAGCAAGGGTGGCATGCGCGCCTCGCTCTACAACGCCATGCCGCTGGCCGGGGTTCAAGCCTTGGTGGATTTCCTCCAGGACTTTGAACGACGCCATGGCTGAACAGCCCCTCGCACCCACCATCGACCCCGCACTTCTGGGCCTGCGCGACCAGATCGACGCCGTCGACCGCGAACTGCTGGACCTGCTGAACCGCCGCGCGGGCTTGGCGCAGGCCGTCGGCGAGATCAAGAAGCGCGAGGGCAGCCTGGTGTTCCGGCCGGAGCGCGAAGCCAAGGTCATCGCCGGCCTGAAGGCCCGCAACCCCGGGCCGCTGCTCGCCGACAACATCGCGCCGATCTGGCGCGAGATCATGAGCGCCTGCCGTGCGCTGGAAACGCCGACCCGCGTCGCCTACCTCGGACCGGCCGGCACCTTCAGCGAACAGGCGGCGCTGGGCTTCTTCGGCTCCAGCATCGTGCGCGTGCCGGCAGTCTCGATCGACGAAGTCTTCAAGCTGACCGCGGCCGGCGCCGCCGACTTCGGCGTCGTGCCGGTGGAGAACAGCACCGAGGGCGGCGTCGCGCGCACGCTGGACCTGCTGCTGTCGACGCCGCTGTTCATCATCGGCGAGACCAGTCTGTTCGTGCGCCACAACCTGCTGCGCGCAAAGAACGACATGGAGGGCATCGAGACCATCGTCGCCCACCCGCAGGCGCTCGCCCAGTGCCAGGGCTGGTTGAACCAACACTTGCCCAAAGCTGAGCGTCGCCCGGTGGCCAGCAATGCCGAGGGCGCGCGTCTGGCCGCGCTCGATCCCAAGCTGGCGGCGATCGCCGGCGACCGCGCCAGCAGCGAGTACGGCCTGCACATCGTCTCGCCGGCGATCCAGGACGACGCGCACAACCGCACCCGCTTCGCCATCCTGACGCAGCCCGAGCAACACCCCAGCCCGCGAGCCAGCGGCAACGACTGCACCTCGCTGGTCGTCTCGGTGCTGAACCGCCCGGGCGCACTGCACGATCTGGTCGTGCCGCTGAAGACCCATGGCGTGTCCATGACCCGCTTCGAGTCACGCCCGGCGAAAAGCGGCGGCCAGTGGGAGTACTACTTCTACATCGACCTGCAAGGCCATCCCGACCAGGCCCATGTGTCGCAGGCGATGAAGGAGCTGCGCGACTGCTGCGCTTTCTTCAAGGTGCTGGGCACCTACCCGCTGGACACCCACTGAGACAATCCCCGCACACCATGGCCCGCGTCCACCGTCCCCAGTTCCAGCAGCTCGGCGTGATCGGCTGCGGCCTGATCGGCGGAAGCTTCGCGCTGGCCATGAAGCGCGCCGGCATGGTCAAGCGCGTGATCGGCTACAGCAAGAGCCCGAACACCACCGAGACCGCCAAACGCATGGGCGTGATCGACGTCGCGGCCGAGTCGGCGCTGCTCGCCGTGTCCGGCTCCGACATCGTGCTGATCGCTGTACCCGTCGCCGCCACCGAGCCGACGCTGCGGGCGATCCGCCACCTCGTGCAGCCCGGCACCCTGTTCATGGATGCCGGCTCGACCAAGGCCGATGTGGCGATCGCCGCACAGAAGGTGCTGGGGCCGCTGGCCGCGCAGTTCGTGCCGGCCCACCCGATCGCCGGCAAGGAGCTGGCCGGCGTCGCGAATGCCGACCCCCTGTTGTTCCAGGGCCGCCAGGTCGTCATCACGCCGCTGCCGGAGAACGACAACGCGCTCGTGCAGAAAGCCGCCGGCGCCTGGGCCGGCCTGGGCTGCAAGGTGCTGCGCATGACGCCGGAGAACCACGACGCCGCCTATGCAGCCGTGAGCCATTTCCCGCATCTGCTGGCCTTCGCCTACTTCCACTCGGTGATGCGCCAGCCCTCGGGCCGCGAGTTCATGGAACTGGCCGGCACCGGATTTCGCGATTTCACGCGCATCGCCGGCGGCGAACCGACGATCTGGCGCGACATCCTGCTGGCCAATCGCGACGAGGTGCTGCACCAGAGCCAGCGCCTGCGTACCGCGCTGGACCGGCTCGAGCACTTCATCAAGGAAGGCGACGCCAGCGCGCTGGAGACCGTGCTCAAGCAGGTCAGCGAGGCCCGCAACAAATGGGCGCCCGCCTTCTTCGACGCGGAAGACGGCGAACCTTCCTCCCACTTCTGATGTTCAAGATCCCCTTCCTCGACCTGCCGCCGCTGCAGGGCGCGGCCGGTACGGTGCGCCTGCCCGGCTCGAAAAGCATTTCCAACCGCCTGCTGCTGCTGGCTGCGCTGGCGGAAGGGCAAAGCCGCATCCACGACCTGCTCGACGCCGACGACACCGCGGTGATGTTGGCCGCGCTGCGCGAGCTCGGCTGCGACTGGCGGCGCGAAGCCGATGGAACCGTGGTCCTGCAAGGCCTGGGCGGACGCTTCAGCGCGCCCAGCGCCGATCTGTTCCTCGGCAATGCCGGCACGGCGATGCGCCCTCTGGCAGCGGCGCTGGCACTGGTCGCCGCCCGCGACGGCGGCGATTACCAGTTGCGCGGCGTGCCGCGCATGCATGAGCGGCCGATCAAGGACCTGGTGGATGCGCTGCGGGGCCTGGGCTGCGCGATCGACGATCTGGGCCAGCCCGGCTACCCGCCGCTGCGCCTGCACGGCCCGGCAGCACTGCAACTGGGCGTGCCCGTGCCCGTGCGCGTGCGCGGCGACGTCTCCAGCCAATTCCTCACCGCGCTCTTGATGACCCTGCCGCTGGTGGCGGCGCATGACATCGTCATCGAGGTCGAGGGCGAGCTGATCTCCAAGCCCTACATCGAGATCACGCTGGCGCTGCTGGCGCGCTTTGGCGTGCAGGTGGCCCGGGACGGCTGGCAGCGCTTCACGATCCCGGCCGGCAGCCGGCTGCGCTCGCCGGGCGAGCTGCATGTCGAGGGCGACGCCTCGGCCGCCTCCTACTTCATCGCGCTGGGCGCCCTGGCGGCCACGGGCGCGCCGCTGCGCATCGAGGGCGTGGGCAGCGCCGCGCTGCAGGGCGATGTGGGCTTCGCTGCGTTCGCCGAACGCATGGGTGCGCACGTTGCGCTGGAGCCCAACGCGATCACCGTGCAGCGCGGCCGCTGGCCGCTGGCCGGCATCGAAGCCGACTGCGTGGCCATCCCCGACGCCGCGATGACGCTCGCGGTGATGGCGCTGTACGCCGACTCGCCCACGCTGCTGACCGGCATCGGCAGTTGGCGCGTCAAGGAGACCGACCGCATCGCCGCGATGGCGACCGAGCTGCGCAAGCTCGGCGCCACGGTCGACGAGGGGCCTGACTGGATCCGCGTGCAGCCGTTGGCCGAGTTCCGCCGTGCCGCCATCCACACCTACGACGACCACCGGATGGCGATGTGCTTCTCGCTGGCCGCGCTGAACGGCCGGGTGCCGGTGCGGATCCAGGATCCGGCCTGCGTCGCCAAGACCTTTCCCGAGTATTTCGAGACCCTGTTCAGCCTGGTGCAGGCCGGCGAGGTGCCGGTCATCGCGATCGACGGGCCGACCGCCTCCGGCAAGGGCACGCTGGCCGACGAAGTCGCCCGCCGCCTGGGTTATGCGGTGCTGGATTCCGGTGCACTCTACCGAGCAGCGGCGCTGGCCGCCCAGCGCGCTGGCGTGGACTGGGCTGATGCCGAGGGCGTCGCAGCACTGGCCAGCGCCCTACCCTTGCGCTTTGCGGGCGGCCGGGTGCTCCTGGCCGACGAGGACATCAGCGATGCGTTGCGCGAAGAAGCCATCGGCCTGGGCGCCTCCCAGGTTGCCGCCCATGCGGCGGTGCGCCAGGCCCTGCACGAGTTGCAGCTCGGGTTCCGTCGGGCGCCCGGCCTGGTGGCCGACGGCCGTGACATGGGCACCGTGGTCTTCCCAGGCGCGGCGCTGAAGGTTTTCCTCATCGCAAGCGCCGAGGCGCGCGCCGAGCGGCGGCACAAGCAATTGATTTCCAAGGGAATTTCCACTAATATCGCGGGCTTGCTTGCGGATCTGAAGCGCCGGGATGAGCAGGATCGGAATCGGTCCACCGCCCCCTTGAGGCCCGCAGCAGACGCCAAGGAGCTCGACAACAGCGGCTTGGGCATCGAGGAATCGGTGCAGCAGGTGCTGGCGTGGTGGTCCGACGCGAATCCGTTTCCTGATTGAAAGACCGGGAAACAAACTGTCCGACGCCTGGCGCAACCCGCCGGGCTTCATCAACCCTCCCGGCCCCAAGCCGAGAGCCAACCGCCGCAGCGTCGCGTTAACGCTGCAACAGGAAATCCCCATGACGCTTACCCAAACCGCCGCTGCATCCGGCCAGTTCGCCGAATCCTTTGCCGCGATGTTCGAGGAGTCGCTGCAGCGCGCCAACATGCGCTCTGGCGAGGTCATCTCGGCCGAAGTCGTTCGCATCGAGCACAACTTCGTCGTCGTCAATGCCGGCCTGAAGAGCGAAGCCTATGTGCCGCTCGAAGAGTTCAAGAACGACCAAGGCGAACTCGAAGTTCAAGTCGGTGACTTCGTGTCGGTGGCTGTCGACGCCGTCGAGAACGGCTACGGCGACACCATCCTGTCGCGCGACAAGGCCAAGCGTCTGGCTTCCTGGCTGAGCCTGGAAACCGCGCTGGAGTCGGGCGACTTCGTCACCGGCACCGTCAGCGGCAAGGTCAAGGGTGGCCTGACTGTCATGGTCAACGGCATCCGCGCCTTCCTGCCGGGTTCGCTGATCGACACCCGCCCGGTCAAGGATCTGAGCCCGTTCGAGGGCAAGACCATGGAGTTCAAGGTCATCAAGCTGGACCGCAAGCGCAACAACGTTGTGCTGTCGCGTCGCGCGGTGGTTGAGGCCTCGATGGGCGAAGAGCGCGCCAAGCTGCTCGAAACCCTGTCCGAAGGCGCCATCGTCAACGGCGTGGTCAAGAACATCACCGAGTACGGTGCGTTCGTGGACCTGGGCGGCATCGACGGCCTGCTGCACATCACCGACATGGCATGGCGCCGTGTCCGCCACCCGACCGAAGTGGTCCAGGTGGGCCAGGAACTGACCGCCAAGGTCCTGAAGTTCGACGCCGAGAAGAACCGTGTCTCGCTGGGCCTCAAGCAGCTGGGCGACGACCCGTGGATGGGCGTGAGCCGCCGCTACCCGAACAGCACCCGTCTGTTCGGCAAGGTCACGAACATCGCCGACTACGGCGCCTTCGTCGAGATCGAGCCGGGCATCGAAGGCCTGGTCCACGTCTCGGAAATGGACTGGACCAACAAGAACGTCGCCCCCTCCAAGGTGGTCACGCTGGGCCAGGAAGTCGAAGTCATGGTGCTGGAGATCGACGAAGACAAGCGTCGCATCTCGCTGGGCATGAAGCAGTGCCGCGCCAACCCCTGGGACGAGTTCGCGCAGAACTTCAAGCGCGGCGACAAGGTCAAGGGCCCGATCAAGTCGATCACCGACTTCGGCATCTTCATCGGCCTGGCCTCGGGCATCGACGGCCTGGTGCACCTCTCGGACCTGAGCTGGAACGAAACCGGCGAAGCCGCGGTGCGCAACTTCAAGAAGGGCCAGGAAGTCGAAGCCATCGTGCTGGCGGTTGACGTCGAGCGCGAGCGCATCTCGCTGGGCATCAAGCAGATGGACAGCGACCCGTTCACCAGCTACACCGCCGTCAACGACCGTGGCGCGACCGTGACCGGCAAGGTCACCACCGTCGACCCGCGCGGTGCCGAAGTGCTGCTGGCCGACGACGTCACCGCCTACCTGCCGGCCAGCGAACTGAGCCGCGACCGCGTCGAGGATGCCCGCAACCTGCTGAAGGAAGGCGACGAAGTGACCGCCCTGGTCATCAACGTCGACCGCAAGTCGCGTTCGATCAAGCTGTCGATCAAGGCCAAGGACGACGCCGATTCGCAAGAAGCGATGAAGAGCCTGTCGGCCGCCAGCGAGCGCGAGAACGCAGGCACCACCAGCCTGGGCGCGCTGCTGCGTGCCAAGATGGAAAACAAGTAATCAGGGAAGCCCTGAGCGCTTGAAGGGCGGCGGCAGCGCCGCCGCCCGGTATCCTCGCAAGGCCCGCAGCACCTTTTGCCGCGGGCCTTCTTCATTGAGATTCCCATGACCCGATCCGACCTCGTCACCCTGCTGGCCGAACGCTTCCCGCAGATCAACCAGCGCGACACGGAATTCGCGGTCAAGACCATCCTCGACGCGATGAGCGATGCGCTGGCGCGCGGCCATCGCATCGAGATCCGCGGCTTCGGCAGCTTCTCCGTCAGCCGCCGCCCACCGCGCATGGGGCGCAACCCGCGCACCGGCGAGCAGGTGCCCATCCCCGAGAAGCTGGTGCCGCACTTCAAGCCGGGCAAGGCCCTGCGCGAGGCGGTCGAGGCCAAGGGCAAGCCAGCCCAGCCCGAGTGATGAAGCTGCTGACCTGGGCGCTGCGCCTGTTCCTGTTCTTCGTGCTGTTCGCGTTCGCGCTGAACAACAGCCAGGACGTGGTCATTCACTGGTTCTTCGGCTACCAGTGGACGACGCCGATGGTCATCGTGGTGCTGATCGCCTTCGCGCTCGGTGCCGCCTTCGGCATCGTGGCCATGCTGCCCGCCTGGTGGCGCAGCCGCCGCGCCGCGCAGCGCAATGTCGCCCGCGACGCCGCGCCGCAAACCAAGGCGCCACAGGCCCCGACCGGCGTCCACGATGGACTTTGAACTCGGCTGGTTGCTGCTGCTGGTCCCAGTGGTGTTCGCGCTGGGCTGGTGGGCCTCGCGCCTGGACCTGAAGCAGGCCCGGCGCGACCCGCGCGACGCGCCGCAAGCCTATTTCAAGGGCCTGAACCTGCTGCTCAACGAGCAGCAGGACAAGGCCATCGACGCCTTCATCGAGGCGGTGCAGCTGGACCCGGATACCGTGGAGCTGCATTTCGCCCTCGGCAATCTGTTCCGCCGCAGAGGGGAGACCGAGCGCGCGGTGCGTGTGCACGAGCACCTGCTGAACCGCGGTGATCTGCCCGAGGCCGAGCGCGCGCGCGCGCAGCACGCGCTGGCGCAGGACTTCTTCAAGGCGGGCCTGTTCGACCGCGCCGAGGACGCCTACCTGAAGCTCAAGGGCAGCGCCTACGAGTTGGAGGCCGAGCTGGCGCTGCTCAGCCTGTACGAACGCTCGCGCGACTGGGCGCGCGCCGGCGAGATCGCCGAAGCGCTGGAGGCCCGCGGCACGGGCTCTTTCGCGCCCCGCCGCGCGCACTACCTGTGCGAGCTGGCACTGGCCGCACGCAGTCAGCCGGATCTGCAACAGCAGGCCGAGGCCCTGCTCCTCAAGGCCCAGCAGCTGGCGCCGGCCCATCCGCGGGCGCGTGTGCTCGAAGGCCAGTGGGCGCTGGCCGACAGCCAGCCGGGCAAGGCACTGCTGGCCTTCGAGGCCCTGCTGCTGCTCAATCCGGGCGCCGTCACGCTGGTCGCACTCGACTACGTGAAGGCGGCGCAGGCAGCCAACGAAACCGAGCGGGCCCTGCGCCTGCTGCTGGACCGGCATGCGGCCGAGCCTTCGCTGGCGCTGCTGCAGGCGCTGGGCGAACTGGATCCGGCTGGCCAGCGCGAGCGCCTGCTGCAGCATGTGCAACAGCATCCATCGCTGAACGCTGCGCGGGGGCTGCTCCAGCCCCTGCTGGCCGATCAGCCCGAAGCCCCGGCGCTGATGCGCGCCATCGACATCGCCGCCAAGCCGCTGATGCGCCACCGCTGCGCCGCCTGCGGCTTCGAGGCGGCGCACTATTTTTGGCAATGCCCGGGTTGCCTGAGCTGGGACAGCTTCCCACCGCGGCCCATCGAGGAACTCTGATGACCGCCACCCCGCAGGACCGCTTCGTCATCTGCATGAAGTGGGGCAGCAAATACGGCCCCGAGTACGTGAACCGGCTCTATGGCATGGTCAGCCGCCATCTGCATGGCCCCTTCCGTTTCGTCTGCTTCACCGACGATTCGTCGGGCATTCGTCCGGAAGTCGAAAAGTTTCCGCTGCCGGAGCTGCAACTGCAGGCCAGCAAGCTGGACGGCGGTTGGCGCAAGCTGAACAGCTACCAGGCCGATCTTTACGGGCTCAAGGGCGAGGCGCTATTCCTGGACCTGGACGTGGTCATCGTCGACGACATCACTCCCTTCTTCGAATTCCCCGGCGAGTTCCCGATCATCAAGGACTGGAAGCGGCCCTGGCGGGTGACCGGCAACTCCTCGGTCTACCGCTTCACGCTCGGCAAGCATGTCGACCTGCTGGATCATTTCATCGCCAACCAGGCGGCGATTCGCAGCAAGCACCGCAACGAGCAGGAGTACTTGAGTCATTACCTGCACGAGCAGGGCAAGCTGGTCTATTGGCCCAAGGAATGGTGCGCCAGCTTCAAGTACCAATGCCTGCCACCCTGGCCGCTGTGCTTCTGGCGGCAGGCGAAGATCCCGCCAGGCTGCCGCATCGTGATCTTCCACGGCGAGGTGAACCCGCCGGACGCGATCGCCGGACGACGCAACAAGGCCTTCAGCGGCATGGTGCCCGCCACCTGGGTGGCCGAGCACTGGAAGGAATGAGGTAGGCGCGCTTGGTCTTTTCCAGTCACGCCTTCCTGGTCTTCATGCTGGCGCTGCTGGCCCTGTACGGGCTGGTCAGCCGCTTCGCGCCGCGCCACTGCAAAGCCCTGCTGGTCGGTGCCTCGCTGTTCTTCTACGGCTTCTGGATCCCGAAGTACCTGATCCTGCTGGGCCTGTCGCTGGCCTTCAATTACGCGATCTCGGCGGGCCTCACGGCGCCGGGTGAGACCTGGCGCAAACGCTGGCTGCTGCGCGTCGGCATCGCCACCAATCTGTCGCTGATCGCCTACTACAAGTACTTCGACCTACTGCTCAGCGGCGTCAACGGGGTCTTCGATCTGGGCCTGCCGCTGCAGCACATCGTGCTGCCGATCGGCATCAGCTTCTTCACCTTCCAGCAGATCGCCTATCTGGTGGACGTGGCCGAGGGCAAGACGACGCGGGCGGCGCCGCTGGACTACGTGTTCATCATCGTCTTCTTCCCGCATCTGATCGCCGGGCCGGTGGTGCTGCAGGAGCATCTGCTGCCCCAGGTGCGCGCGAAGAGCGAGTGGAAGCTGCGCGCCGACCAGGTCGGCCTGGGTCTGGCCCTGTTCAGCTTTGGTCTGTTCAAGAAGACCGTGCTGGCCGACAACATCGCCCGCTATACCGATGCGATCTTCATCACCGCGCAGACCACGCCGCTGGGCCTGCTGGATGCGTGGATGGCAGCGATCGGCTACAGCTTCCAGATCTATTTCGACTTCAGCGGCTACTCCGACATGGCGGTTGGCCTGGCCTTCCTCTGGGGTTTTCGCCTGCCGATGAATTTCTACTCGCCCTACAAGGCGGACAGCATCATCGAGTTCTGGCGGCGCTGGCATATCTCGCTGTCCAGCTTCCTGCGCGACTACCTCTACATCCGCCTCGGCGGCAACCGCCACGGCTTCCCGCGCACCATGATGGCGCTGATGGTCACCATGCTGCTCGGCGGGCTGTGGCATGGCGCCGGCCTGCAGTTCATCGTCTGGGGCGGGCTGCACGGGCTCTACCTGGTCATCAACCATTGCTGGCGACGCTGGGGAGGGCCGGCGCTGCCGAAAGCCTTCGGCGTGCTGCTGACCTTCGCCGCGGTCTGCGTGGCCTGGATCTATTTCCGCTCAGGCTCGCTGGCCGAGGCCAACCAGTTCGTCGCCGCGATGGCCGGCTTTGGCGCCGCGGAGTCGTTCACGCCGACCTCGCGCGGCATCGTCACCTTCGTCTGGCTGTACTTCATCCTGGTCTGGGCGCTGCCAAACACCGTGCAGGTGTTTGCCGCCCATGGCATGTTCTTGCCGAGCCGGGCCTTCGCCAAGCAACTGGATGCCGCGCCCGACAGCACCGGCCATCGTTTGCGCTACCGCTTCACGCGCGGCTGGGCGGCCATCACCGCGCTGTGCTTCACGATCGGCTGGTTCGCGATCAGCAACCTCAGCCCTTTCCTCTACTTCCAGTTCTGATGCAACAGACGCCGTCCAAGCACCTGCGCTGGATCCTCGCCGTGGCCGCGGTGCTGTGGCTGCTGGTGATCGCGATCAACGGGACAGCGTTCTACGTGATCGCCGCGCCGGAGAACCAGCGCATCCTGCAGAACAACGTCGGCTGGGAGCGCACCTACAAGCCGATGATCCACGACCGCCTGCAGCCCGAGGTGGCGGTGTTCGGTGCCAGCTGGGCGCGCGATGCCTTCGACTACGAGGAGATCAGCGCGCTGCTGGGCCGCCCCTTCTTCAACCACGCGGTCAGCGGCGGCCAGCCCTACGAGAACCGGCGCTTCCTGCAGTCGGCGCTGGTGGCCAATCCGGGCCTGCGCGTGGTCATCCTGAACCTCAATTCCTTCGAGCGCCAGGCGCGGCAGCTGAAATTCCAGTACGGCTTCAACGAGGGTTTGCTGAACGTCGACCCGGAGGGTCAGCCGAACTCCCAGGTCGCCTGGAACCGTTTCTTCGCGGCCACGCTGAGCGGCGCCGCGGTCGGCAACAACCTGTCGGCCTTCTCGATCCTGCGCGAGTTCCGCAGCGGCAAGCCCAAGCAGGAACTGCTGCGCGCCTACGACCGCAACGACCTGGCCGCCAACCCGCGCCAACCAGCCTGGGCCCGGGTGCTGCAGGGCGCGCCCAGCGGCGAAGGCCTGCCTGAGGCCTACGACAGCGCCGCCACGGCCAGCCGCTTCGAGGAACTTGGCAAGGCGATCCGCCTGGCCTGCGCGCGCGGGGCCTCGGTCAAGACCTATTTCACGCCGTCGCACCCCCTGCTGCTGGCGCAGGCCCACGACCAGAGCCGGCTGAAGCTGGCGCTGCTCGACCACCTGCTGTCGCTCAAGGCTGAATGTCCGCAGGGCCTGAGCTACTGGGATTTCTCGTACCCGAACGCGATGACGCTCGAGGGACTGGACGGCCCCGACGGCCGCGGTCTGGCACGCTACTTCCGTGAGGACGGCCACCCCCGCCCGACCGCCGGCCAGCTGATGGCCGCGCAGATGTTCGGTAAACCACTGTTCGAGGCGCCGCTGCAAGACATGGGCACCGATCTGCTGGCCCTGCCCCGAGCCCAGGCCGCAGCCTGGATCGAAAGCCGTGAAGCGCGCTGGCGCGGCACCTGGCTGCCCGGTACCCGAGAGATGGTGCTGCAGGACTTGCTGATCACGCGCAAACACGGCGCCCCCGAAAACCCCCGCTAGACCCGTAGCATTCGGCCCTGCATTCCGGAGTTTCATCATGAGCACCTTGCGCATTGACGAGTTCAACGCCACGCCGCTGAAGACCGAGCCCTTCGAATACGTGGTGGTGCGCGACTTCCTGACCCGGGAAGCGCTGGACGCCGCGCGGCGCGACTACCCGCAGGTGCCCAGCGCGGGTTCGCACCCGCCCGCCGGGCTGAAGATCGAGGGCGGCTTCAAGCAGGTCATCGACGATTTTTACGGCACGGCGTTTCGCGCCGCTGTCGAGCAGAAGTTCAGCGTCGATCTCAGCGGCCGGCCGCTGATGTACACCGTACGCGGCCATTGCCGGGCCCGCGACGGGCAGATTCATACCGACACCAAGAGCAAGATCATCACCGTCCTGCTCTACATGAACGACGATCACTGGAACAACGACAACGGCCGTCTGCGCCTGCTGCGCAACGGCAGCGACCTCGACAACTTCGTCGAAGAAGTGGAACCTGCCGGCGGCACACTGCTGGTGTTCAAGCGCAGCGACAGCAGTTGGCATGGACACACCAGCTTCGAAGGCCCGCGGCGCGCGCTGCAGTTCAATTGGGTGACCGACCAAAGCGTGGTCGACCGGGAGCAGAACCGTCACGGCGTGTCGGCCTTCTTCAAGAAGCTGCTCGGCCGCGACACGATGACGATGTAAGGCCCGCCGCACCGCCACCTGGCGGTGCGCCCATGCCATCCGCCGGTCCGCCCTGATGCCGCCCATTCGCTATATCAATCTGGACCGCGACGCGGTGCGGCGCGACCGCCTGGAGGCCGAACTGCGTCGGCAAGGCCTGCAAGCCGAACGCTTCTCCGCCGTGCTGTGGACCGCGCTGCCACAGGCCGAGCAGGATCGGCTGTACAGCACCGAGCTCAACCGGCGCCAGCACCACAAGCCGCTGGCCAATGGCGAACGGGGCTGCTACGCCAGCCATCTGGCGCTCTGGCAATGGCTGCTGGACAGTCCGCATGACTGTGCGATCGTGCTGGAAGACGATGTGCGGCTGGAAGCGGACTTTGCCGAGGTCTGCAACGCCATCGAAGCGCTACGGGCGCCCTGGGACATGATCAAGCTGATCGGGCGCGAGAGCCTCGGCAAGCGGGAAAAGCTCGCCACCGACCAACCGCTGTCGCCCGGCCATGCACTGGTGCGCTACCGCCGCGTGCCGAGCCTGACCGCCGGCTACGCGATACACCGCCGCGGTGCTGAAAAGCTGCTGCGCCACCGCCAGCCCTTCGGCCGGCCGATCGATGTGGACCTTCGCCACTGGTGGGAATGCGAGGCACTGGCCGTGCAGGGCGTCAGGCCGGCGGCGATCGCGCTCGACGAAACCAGCGAAGCCAGCAGCGTCGACGCACAACTGAAACTACTGCGCCCGGCTCAGCGCTGGCGCAAATTCCTGCTCAAGACCCGTTACAGCCTGGCCAACGCCTGGCACCGCAGTCCGCCATGAGTTCCTCAACCGACTACCTGATCGTCGGCGCCGGCTTTGCCGGCTCCGTCTGCGCCCGCGTACTTGCCGATGCGGGACGGCGCGTGCATCTGCTCGACCGTCGCCCACATATCGGCGGGAACGCCTACGACGAGGTGGACGCCAATGGCGTGCTTGTGCATCCGTACGGGCCACACATCTTCCACACGAATGCGAAGCGGGTCATCGAATGGCTGTCGCGGTTCACGGACTGGCGCTTCTACGAACACCGCGTGCTGGCCGAGGTGGACGAACAACTGCTCCCCATCCCGATCAATCGCCTGACGCTGAACCGCCTGTACGGGTTGCAGCTCAGCGAGGACGAGGCGGCCGCCTACCTGGAGCGGGTCCGGCTGCCCCGCGAGGCGCTGAACAGCAGCGAAGACGTGGTGCTGAACTCGGTCGGCCACGACCTCTGCGAGAAGTTCTTTCGGGGCTACACCCGCAAGCAGTGGGGACTGGACCTCAGCGAGCTCGCTGCCGGCGTGGCAGCGCGCATCCCGACACGCAGCAACGACGACGATCGCTACTTCACCGACACCTACCAATTGATGCCATTGCAGGGCTACACCGCGATGTTCGCGCGCATGCTGGACCACCCGGGCATCACGGTGGAGCTCGGCGTCGACTACCAGGAGCGGCGCCGCAGCCTGCCGCACAAGCACCTGATCTACACCGGCCCGATCGACGCCTACTTCGATCACTGCTACGGCCGGCTGCCCTATCGCAGCCTGTCCTTCGAGCACCAGCATCTGCCTGAGCAGGCGCATTTCCAGGATGTCGGCACGGTGAACTATCCGAACCGACATGCATACACCCGGATCACCGAGTTCAAGCACCTGACCGGCCAGGTCCATATCGGAACCTCGATCGTGCGCGAGTATCCCCAGGCGGAAGGCGATCCCTATTACCCGGTCCCGCGCCCGGAGAACGAAGCGCTCTACCGACGCTATGCCGAACGCGCGGAGGCAGAAACCGGTGTCACCTTCGTCGGCCGTCTTGCCCAGTACCGCTACTTCAATATGGATCAAATCGTTGCTGCGGCCCTGAAGACGGCAACAGAACTGTCGGAGCGCGCGTTTTGAGCCCGGCGCGCAAGAACCTGGTCGTCCTCAGGGCGGGCGATGGCTCTCTGCACCGCAATTGGCTGCAAGGCCTGCCATCCGCCACCGAGCGGGACTTCGATTTATTCGTCTCGTACTACGGCAAGACGAATAACCGGCATCGCGAGGATGCCGAATTCTGGGAACATCGCCCCGGCCCCAAATGGAGCTGTATCGCCGATTTGCTCGCCGAAAATCCGGAACTACTCGAGCGCTACCAAGGATTCTGGTTTCCTGATGACGATCTGGATGCCAACGCGCCGACGCTGAATCGCATGTTCAGCCTGTTCCATGGCTTCGATCTCAAGCTGGCGCAGCCGGCATTGACGCCGGATAGCTACTACAGCTGGCCGCAATTGCTGCAACGGCCGAATGTCGTACTGCGGCGTGTCGCCTTCATCGAGGTCATGGCACCGCTGTTTACCCGGGACAGTCTTCGGCAATGCCTGCCCAGCTTTGGCGAAAGCCGCAGCGGCTGGGGCCTGGACTGGGTCTGGCCCAAACTTCTCGGCGAGGCCGAGGACGGCAGGATAGGCGTCATCGACGCCACGCCCGTCAAGCACACCCGCCCGATCGGAGGTGAGCTCTACAAAAACAATCCTGAATTGGACCCACGCAATGACAGCCGGCGTCTGACCGAGTTGTACGGTTTGCAGACCGAGCGCTTCACAAGCAAATTCGTCTGCGGCGGCGTTCTTGCGTGGCGGCCCTTGCCTTGGTTCGAGCGTATCGGTCTGCAGCTCAAAGCATTGAATGCAAAGCGGCTGGCTTCACGCAGATTGCGTCAGCAGCGCTAGCCCTGGGGCCAACGGAAAACTCGAGTGATCGATGTTTCGATCCTAGCAAGCCAGAAATCCCCAGCTTTTTTATCGCGCAAGCAAAAACCCCCTGCAGCAGAGCTACAGGGGGTTTTCTGGGTAAT
>VFQP010001439.1_pt1 | contig 31912 bp, 29 predicted proteins | sample 3512351 | NCBI WGS metagenome assembly VFQP01 (sample SAMN10412372, study PRJNA504923) | tailings metagenome | isolation source: Relicate 1 Philex TSF1 revegetated site | place: Philippines: Tuba, Benguet | collected 2017-08-29
CGCCCACGACGGGCCCGACCACCACGCCGCGGCCAGCGCCGCGAGCAGCGCGAGCACTCCACCCGCCCGGCCCGCGACCCGGAGCTCCCGGGCGAGGTCGGCGCGACGGCGTCGTCCCCACGACCTGGGCGCACCCGCGTTCACGCCGGCCGCCCGCGCCTCGTCCGGTTCGTCGTCACCCGACCCGCGGAGCGATGTCGCGGCGTGCCTCGTCCCGTCCCCCTGCTGGACCATGCGCGGCACCGTAGCGCGCCCGCGGTGGCGTGGGACGTCGTCGTCCACAGACCGCCGCGTCGGCGGGCACGGCGCTGCGCGCCGCGCCGCAGGGGACCACGTGACCGAAGCCGCAGGGGACCGCTCGACCGTCGTCGCACGCCGTCGGTCCGCACTGCGGGCGGCCGCCGGGACGAGGGCGCCGACGTGGGAGGATGGCGATCATGCTGCGTTGGTTGACATCGGGTGAGTCGCACGGTGAGGCCCTGGTCGGGATCCTCGACGGGCTGCCCGCGGGCGTCGAGCTCACGACGGACGACGTGCGCGCCGCGCTCGCGCGCCGCCGCCTCGGGTACGGCCGCGGTTCGCGGCAGAAGTTCGAGCAGGACGAGCTGCGCGTCCTCGGCGGCCTGCGCCACGGCGTGACCCAGGGCGGGCCGCTGGCCATCGAGATCGCGAACTCCGAGTGGCCCAAGTGGGTCGACGTCATGTCGTCGGACCCGGTGCCGCCCGAGGCCCTGCTCGTCGACGCCGGGACGGGCGACGTCCGGGAGATCGCGCGCAACCGACCGCTCACCCGGCCCCGCCCGGGGCACGCCGACCTCGTCGGCATGCGCAAGTACGGCTTCGAGGACGCGCGCCCCGTGCTCGAGCGCGCCTCGGCGCGCGAGACGGCGACGCGCGTCGCGCTCGGCACGGCCGCGGCGAAGTTCCTCGAGCAGGCGCTCGGCGTCCGGCTCGTGTCGCACGTCGTCGCGATCGGGCCGGTCGAGGTCCCCGAGGACGCGCCGGTGCCCGGCCCCGACGACGTCACGGCGCTCGACGCGGACCCGGTGCGCTGCTTCGACCCGGACGCCGCCGCGGCCATGGTCGCGGAGATCGACGAGTGCCAGAAGGCGGGCGACACCCTCGGCGGCGTCGTCGAGGTGCTCGCGTACGGGGTCCCCTCCGGACTGGGCACCTACGCGCAGAGCGACCGTCGCCTCGACGCGCGCCTCGCCGCCGTCCTCATGGGGATCCAGGCGATCAAGGGCGTCGAGGTCGGCGACGGCTTCCGCACCGCGCGCCGCCGCGGGTCCGCCGCGCACGACGAGATCGAGCGCGGTGCCGACGGCCGCATCCACCGTCGCAGCAACCGCGCCGGCGGCGTCGAGGGCGGCATGTCGAACGGCGAGGTGGTGCGCGTGCGCGCCGCCATGAAGCCGATCTCGACGGTGCCGCGCGCGCTCGCGACGGTCGACGTCGTCACCGGCGACGTCGCCAAGGCCCAGCACCAGCGTTCCGACGTGTGCGCGGTCCCGCCCGCGGCGGTCGTCGCCGAGGCGATGGTCGCGCTCGTGCTCGCGGAGCAGGCGCTCGAGAAGTTCGGCGGCGACTCCGTCGCGGAGGTCCGTCGGAACGCCGAGGCGTACCTCGCCGCGATCCCGGAGCTGCAGCGCTGATGACGCCCGTCGCCCCGGGGACCCGCCCGGTCGTGGTGCTCGTCGGCCCGCCCGGCAGCGGGAAGTCGACTGTCGCGCGCCACCTGGCCGAGCTGCTCGGCCTCGCGCAGCGCGACACGGACGTCGACGTCGAGACCACGGCCGGGAAGCCGGTCGCGGACATCTTCGTCGACCACGGCGAGCCGCAGTTCCGCGAGCTGGAGCGCGAGGCCGTGACGACCGCGCTCGCGACGCACGACGGCGTCCTCGCCCTGGGCGGCGGCGCGGTGCTCGACGAGCACACGCAGACCGCCCTCGCGGCGTACGTCGCGGCGGGCGGGACGGTCGTGTTCCTCGACGTGAGCCTCGCGCACGCCGCGCCGCGCGTCGGCCTCAACCAGGCGCGCCCGCTCCTGCTCGGCAACCCGCGAGCACGCTGGGCCGCCCTCATGGAGGCGCGTCGGCCCGTCTACGAACGGGTCTCGACGCTGCACGTCATCACTGACGCGCGCACGCCCGCCCAGGTCGCCCGCGAGATCCGCGGGCACCTCGCGGGCGACGTCGCGCCCGGTACCCCGGGGCGCACGACGCCCGCACCCGCGCCGGCCGACCCCGCCGGCACCCCGGTCGAACAGGAGAACGCGTGACCCCCGACGCCACCACCCCCGCCCAGGACCCGGCCGCTGCCGCGCCGACGCGCGTCCGGGTCGCGGGCGAGCAGCCGTACGACGTCGTCGTGGGGCGCCACCTGCTCGGCGAGCTGCCCGCGATGCTCGGCGGCTCGGTGCGCCGGGTGCTCGTCGTGCACCCCGCGGCCCTCGCCGCGACGGCCGAGGTCGTCCACGAGGACCTCAAGGCGTCGGGCTACGAGGCGTACGTCGCGGAGGTGCCGGACGCCGAGGAGGCCAAGACCGCTCAGGTCGCCGCATTCCTGTGGGGCGTGCTCGGGCAGCTGGACTTCACGCGCACGGACGCGGTCGTCACGGTCGGCGGCGGCGCGACGACGGACCTCGGCGGCTTCGTCGCCGCGACGTGGCTGCGCGGCATCCGCGTGGTGCACGTACCGACGACGCTCCTCGCGATGGTCGACGCCGCGGTCGGGGGCAAGACCGGCATCAACACCGCCGAGGGCAAGAACCTCGTCGGCGCGTTCCACCCGCCGGCGGGCGTCCTGTGCGACCTCGCGGCCCTGGAGTCGCTCGGGCGCTGGGACTTCGTCGCCGGGCTCGCGGAGGTCGTCAAGACGGGCTTCATCGCGGACGAGCGCATCCTCGAGCTCGTCGAGGCGCACGCCGACGCGCTCGCCGCGTGGGGCACCCGGCCGACGGCGGACGAGACCTGGGCCGTCGTCGCCGAGCTCGTCGAGCGCTCGGTCGCGGTCAAGGCGCGCGTCGTGGGGGAGGACCTCAAGGAGGCCGGGCTGCGCGAGATCCTCAACTACGGCCACACGCTGGGCCACGCCGTCGAGCTCACCGAGCGCTACCAGTGGCGCCACGGCGCGGCCGTCTCCGTCGGCATGGTGTTCGCCGCCGAGCTCTCGCGCCTCGCCGGGAAGCTGGACGACGCGGTCGTCGATCGCCACCGCGCGATCCTCGGCTCGCTCGGGCTGCCCCTCACCTACCGGGGCGACCGGTGGGAGCAGCTGCTGTCCGCCATGCGCCGCGACAAGAAGTCGCGCGGCGACCTCCTGCGCTTCGTCGTGCTCGACGGCGTCGCCCGCCCGACGCGCCTCGAGGGCCCGGACCCGACGCTCCTCGCCGCGGCCTACGCGGAGATCGCGGCGGACGCCCCGGCGGGCCGGGGGCCGATCGCCCTCTGACGGATCCTCGGCGGGGTCAGGCCCAGAGCCCCCGGCCGCGGAGCACGTCGCGCAGCACGTCCGAGCGGTCGGTCACGATGCCGTCGACCCCGAGGTCGAGCAGCCGGTGCATCGTCGGCGCGTCGTTGACCGTCCAGGCGTGCACCGCGACGCCGGCCCGGTGCGCGGCCCGCACGAACGCCGAGTCCACGACCCGGACCCAGCCCTCGCGCACCGGCACCTGGAGGCAGTCGACCGAGCGGGCCGCGAGGCGAGCGAGCGCGTCCGCGCGCGCCCGCCCCGCGAGCAGCATGCCGACCACGGCGCCCCGCGCGCCGGACACGGTCACGGGGCGCGAGAGCCGCGCCACGGTCGCCTCCCGCCGGGACGCGGCGAACGACGCGACGCACACGCGGTCGTGCGCGCGCGTGCGCTCGATCGCGCGGGCGACGGGCTCGGCCGCCGCGGCCGACTTGACGTCGACGTTCACCCGCAGGTCCGGCCACGTCCCGAGGACGTCCTCCAGCGACGGCACCGGCTCGCGGCCGCCGATCCGGGCGGTGCGCACAGTGCGCCACGGGAGGTCGGCCACCAGCCCGCGCGCGTCCGTCGTCCGGTCCAGCGAGGCGTCGTGGAGCGCCACGGCGACGCCGTCCGACGTCGCGTGCGCGTCCGTCTCGACGTACCGGAGCCCCAGCTCGCGGGCCGCCGCGAACGCCGCCATCGAGTTCTCCAGGCCGTCGCGCGAGAAGCCGCGGTGCGCGAGCGCCGCGAACGGGGCGTCGAGATAGCGTGTCGCGCTCATGCGGCTGTCCGCGGACGAGCGCCGGACGGCGCGGCGACGGGCGCGGAGCGCAGGTGCGGGTGCCGTGCCGGCGGTCGGGGGCGGGCAGCGCTGAGGGTCACCCCGCCAGCCTGCCCGAGGCCGTGGTCCGTCGCCCGTCGGGAGCGGCCCCGGACGTGTCGCCGTCGCTCGCTCCGGCACGGCTAGGCTCGGGCGCCATGGAACGCGTGCTCGTCCTCAACGGACCCAACCTCGGCCGGCTCGGCGTGCGCGAGCCGGAGATCTACGGCTCGGCCTCGATGGCGGACCTCCGCGAGTCGGCGACGACGTGGGGGAGCGCGCTGGACCTCGCCGTCGACGTGCGGCAGACCGACGACGAGTCCGAGCTCGTCGGCTGGCTGCACGAGGCCGTCGACGCGCGGGCCCACGTCGTGCTCAACCCGGCCGCGTTCACGCACTACTCCTACGCGGTGCGCGACGCCGCCGCGCAGGTCACGACGTCCGGCCTGCTGCTGGTCGAGGTCCACCTCAGCAACCCGGCGGCGCGCGAGGCGTTCCGCAGCCACTCCGTCGTGGGGGCGGTCGCGACCGGCACGGTCGCGGGCTTCGGGTTCGACTCCTACCGGCTCGCGCTGGAGGCCGTCGCGGCTCGCCTTCGGTCCACCCAGGCTTGATCTGCTCCGATCAAGCCTTCGGGCTTGATGGTCGACGAACAAGGGTCTAGCCTTGATGTCATGTACGTGCTGACCGTCGACCAGCGGGGGAGCACCGGTCGCCCCGACCGCGTCCCCCAGGTGCTCGCGCGCCTCGACGAGATGCTGGCAGGCCGCGGCGGCGTCGTCGTCCCGTTCGCGCGGACGGTCGGCGACGAGGTCCAGGGCGTCCTCGACGACCCGGAGGTCGTCGTCGAGGTCGTGCTCGACCTCCTGCGCGACGGCGGCTGGAGCGTCGGCCTCGGCGTCGGGCCGGTCGACGAGCCGCTGCCCGCGGTCTCGCGCGAGGCGTCGGGCACGGCGTTCGTGCGGGCCCGCGAGGCGGTCGAGCAGGCGAAGTCGCGCGCGGCCACGGCGCCCGTCGCCGTCCGCGGGGAGCCCGCGACGCGCGCCGCGGAGGTCGAGGCGCTCCTGCGCCTCCTCGCGGCGGTCGTGGACCGGCGCACCGCGCCCGGGTGGGAGGCTGTCGACGCGCTGGCGCGTGTGGGTGGGACCCAGAAGGATGTGGCTCGCGCGCTCGGCGTGTCCGAGCAGGCGGTCAGCCAGCGGCTGCGCACCGCGCTGTGGCCCGAGGAGGCGGCGGCGCGGCCCGTGGTCGCGAGGCTGCTGGGCGAGCTCCACGAGGGGCCGCCGGCGGATCGGCAGGAGGAGAAGGCGTGACGGACCCGGTGACGGTCGTGCTCGTGGTGCTCGTCTGGGTGGTCGCGCTCGCCGCGAGCGTCCTCGGCGGCGGCCCCGTGACCCAGGGGGTCCTGCGCGCGGCGGCGCGTGCGGGCGGCTCCGCCGCCCCGGGCCGCGCCGGCCGGCCGCGGCGTGGTGCCCCGGCGGACCCGGCGGCCGTCCCGGTGCCCCCGCCGCCCCCTCCGACGACGGGGCCGATCGGGACGGAGGCCGTCAAGGCCCTGCGCGGCGGGACGTGGATCGGGATCCTCGAGCGGTTCGCGATCACCGGCTGCCTCCTCGCGGGCGAGCCGGGCGGCATCGCCTTCGTCGTCGCGATCAAGGGCCTGGGCCGCTACCCCGAGCTGCGCGAGCACCCCGTCGCGTCGGAGCGCTTCGTCATCGGGACGCTCGCCTCGATGTGCTGGGCGGCGACCCTGGGCGTCGTGGCGAACGCGGTCCTCGCCGCGCTCCGGTAAGATCGTCAAGGCCCATTTCCGCATCCCGCTCTCGTGGCCCCGTCGTGCCGTCCCGGCACGCGGCAGCGCGTCGACGGGACCGCTGACCCTCCGACAGGAAGACGAACGTGGCGACCACCAACGACATCAAGAACGGCACCGTGCTGCGACTCGACGGCCAGCTGTGGACCGTGATCGAGTTCCAGCACGTCAAGCCCGGCAAGGGTGGCGCGTTCGTCCGCACCAAGATCAAGAACGTCATGACGGGCAAGACGATCGACAAGACGTTCAACGCCGGCCTCAAGATCGAGACCGCCAACGTCGACCGCCGTGACTTCCAGTACCTGTACCAGGACGGCGCGGACTACGTGTTCATGGACACCTCGACGTACGACCAGATCACGGTCGGTGCCGAGATCGTGGGCGACGCCAAGGACTACATGCTCGAGAACCAGAACGTGCTCATCGCGTCGAACGACGGCCAGCCGCTCTACATCGAGCTGCCCGCCTCGGTCGTCCTCGAGATCACGTACACCGAGCCGGGCCTGCAGGGCGACCGCTCGACGGGCGGCACCAAGCCCGCGACGCTCGAGACGGGCGCGCAGATCCAGGTCCCGCTCTTCCTCGAGCAGGGCACCAAGGTCAAGGTCGACACGCGTGACGGGTCGTACCTCGGCCGCGTGAACGACTGACCGCCGGCACCGACGGACAGACGACGGACTGACATGGCCGCACGCACCAAGGCGCGCAAGCGCGCGCTCGACGTCCTCTTCGAGGCGGAGCAGCGTCACGTGGACCCGACGACCCTCCTCGCGGAGCGCGTCGCCGACCCCGGGACGGCGCAGACCGCGCTGCCGCAGTACGCGGTCGACATCGTCGAGGGCGTGCTCGCCCACCGCGAGCGCATCGACGAGCTGCTCGAGACGTACTCCCACGGGTGGACGCTCGAGCGCATGCCCGCCGTCGACCGGGCGCTGCTGCGCATCGGCGGCTGGGAGATCCTCTTCAACGACGACGTCCCGGACGTCGTCGCGATCGACGAGGCCGTCGACCTCGCGCGCTCCCTGTCGACGGACGACTCGCCGTCGTTCGTCAACGGGCTGCTCGCGCGCATCGTCGAGATGAAGCCGACGATCACGGCCTGACCGCGGCGCCCGGCCGCGGCCGGGACGACGCCTCGCGCGGCGTCGGTCACGGGTGTGACCGACGCCGCGTCCCACCGGGCGGGACGCGCACCCGGCCGCCGGACCACCGGCGGTAGGGTGGGTGACCGTCAGACATCCTTTAAGGCCCGTCCTGTGAGGCGGGGAAGGAGGTCGCCGGACATGAGCTCTGGCGCTGCCGTGCCCACACCATCCGCACCCCGGCCGGGGTCCGACCCCGAGACGGGGTCGACCGCCGGGACCGTCGTCCTCACGGCGGCGGACATCTCCCGCGCGCTGACGCGCATCGCCCACGAGATCGTGGAGCGCAACAAGGGAGCCCACGACCTCGTCCTCCTCGGCATCCCGACGCGCGGCGTCCCGCTCGCGGCCCGGCTCGCCGAGCGTCTCGCCGCGATCGAGGCAGACGGCGCGCCCGACCCGCACGCGATCGTCGGCGAGCTCGACGTGACGATGTACCGCGACGACCTGCACCGTCACCCGACGCGCACGATCGGCGCGACGCGCCTGCCCGCGTCGGGGATCGACGGCAAGGTCGTGGTCCTCGTCGACGACGTCCTGTACTCCGGCCGCACGATCCGGGCCGCGCTCGACGCGATCAGCGACCTCGGCCGCCCGCGCGCGGTGCAGCTCGCGGCGCTCGTCGACCGCGGCCACCGGGAGCTGCCGATCCGCCCGGACTTCGTGGGCAAGAACCTGCCGACGTCGACGTCCGAGCGCGTGAGCGTGCGCCTCGCCGAGATCGACGGCGCGGCGGCGGGCGACGCGTCCGCCGACGCGGTCGTCATCCGGCCCGCAGCCTCGCAGGCGGGCGCCCCCGAGGACGGGGAGGCCCGCGCATGAGGCACCTGCTCTCGACCCAGGACCTCGGGCGCGCCGACGCGGTCCGCATCCTCGACACGGCCGCCCAGATGGCCGCGACGCAGTCGCGCGAGATCAAGAAGCTCCCGACGCTGCGCGGGCGCACGGTCGTCAACCTCTTCTACGAGGACTCCACGCGCACGCGCATCTCCTTCGAGACCGCGGCGAAGCGCCTGTCGGCGGACGTCATCAACTTCTCGGCCAAGGGGTCGAGCGTGTCCAAGGGCGAGTCGCTCAAGGACACCGCGCTGACGCTCCAGGCGATGGGCGCGGACGCGGTCGTCGTGCGGCACCAGGCGTCGGGCGCCCCGCACCTGCTCGCGCACGCGGGCTGGCTCGACGCGGCCGTGGTCAACGCGGGCGACGGCATGCACCAGCACCCGACGCAGGCGCTCCTCGACGCGTACACGCTGCGCCGCCACCTCACCGGGACGGGACTGACGTCGCCGGGGGCGAGCGGTCCCGACGACGCCGCGGCGCGCGGCGCGGGCCTCGACGGGCGCCACGTCGCGATCGTCGGCGACGTGCTGCACTCGCGGGTCGCGCGCTCGAACGTCCACCTGCTGCACACGCTCGGGGCCCGCGTGACGCTCGTCGCGCCGCCCACGCTGCTGCCGGTCGGCGTCCAGACGTGGCCGTGCGAGGTCTCCTACGACCTGGACGCGGCCCTCGCGGGCGACACGGCGCACGGCGGCCCCGACGCCGTGATGATGCTGCGCGTGCAGCGCGAGCGCATGAGCGGCGCCGGCGCGGGGGGCGGGGCCTTCTTCCCGAACCCGCTCGAGTACAGCCGCAAGTACGGGCTCGACGCCCGGCGCCTCGGGCTCCTCGCCGAGCACGCCGTCGTCCTGCACCCCGGCCCCATGAACCGCGGCCTCGAGATCTCCGCGCAGGCGGCGGACTCGCCGCGCGCGGTGATCGTCGAGCAGGTCGCGAACGGCGTCGCCGTGCGCATGGCCGTGCTCTACCTCCTCCTCGCGGGCAGCGACGAGGCCGACGCCGCGGCGTCGGCCGCGCCCCTGCTCTCCGCCCAGCCCGTCCCCGCCGTCGAAAGGGTCTCCGCCTCGTGAGCAGCGCCGCAACCACCACGTACGTCCTGCGCGGCGCGCGCCCGCTGGGCGGCGACCCCGTCGACCTCGTCCTCGCGGACGGCGTGGTCGCCGAGCTCGCCCCGGTCGGCGCCGCGCGCGCCGCGGACGACGACGGCACGGTCGTCGTCGACGCGACGGGCCTCGTCGCCCTGCCCGGGCTGGTCGACCTGCACACCCACCTGCGCGAGCCGGGGCGCGAGGACGCCGAGACGATCGCGTCCGGCACCCGCGCCGCGGCGGCGGGCGGCTTCACGGCCGTGCACGCGATGGCGAACACGACCCCGGTCGCGGACACGGCGGGTGTCGTCGAGCAGGTGTGGCGCCTCGGGCGCGACGCGGGCTGGGCCGACGTGCACCCGGTGGGCGCGGTCTCCGTCGGGCTCGCGGGCGAGCAGCTCGCCGAGCTCGGCGCGATGGCCGACTCCGCGGCCCGCGTGCGGGTGTTCTCGGACGACGGGAAGTGCGTCGACGACCCGATCCTCATGCGCCGCGCCCTCGAGTACGTCAAGGCGTTCGACGGCGTCGTCGCCCAGCACGCGCAGGAGCCGCGGCTGACCGAGGGCGCCCAGATGAACGAGGGCGTCGTGTCGGCCGAGCTGGGCCTCGCGGGCTGGCCCGCGGTCGCCGAGGAGGCGATCATCGCGCGCGACGTGCTCCTCGCGGAGCACGTGGGCTCGCGCCTGCACGTGTGCCACCTGTCGACCGCCGGCTCGGTCGAGATCGTCCGCTGGGCCAAGGGCCGCGGGATCGACGTCACGGCGGAGGTCACCCCGCACCACCTGGTGCTCACCGACGACCTGGCGCGCGGCTACGACCCGACGTTCAAGGTCAACCCGCCGCTGCGCACGGCCGCGGACGTCGAGGCGGTGCGCGAGGGCCTCGCCGACGGCACGATCGACATCGTCGCGACCGACCACGCGCCGCACGCGCGCGAGGACAAGGACTGCGAGTGGGCCGCGGCCGCGTTCGGCATGACGGGCCTCGAGACGGCGCTGAGCGTCGTGCAGCAGACCATGGTCGACACGGGCCGCATGACGTGGGCCGACGTCGCGCGCGTGCTGTCGAGCGCGCCCGCGCGCATCGGCCGCATCGACACGGGGGAGCGTGCCCAGGGCCGCCCGCTCGAGGTCGGCGAGCCCGCGAACGTCACGCTCGTCGACCCGGCCGCGCGGCGCGTGGTCGACGGCGCCGGGCAGGCCACCGCGAGCACGAACACGCCCTTCCAGGGCCGCGAGCTGCCCGGTGCGGTCGTCGCGACGTTCCTGCGGGGCCGGGCCACCGTGCTCGACGGCGCGCCCGTCGAGGCGGTCGCGGCCGGTCGGGGGGTGGGGGCGTGAACCTGCCGCAGCCCGTCGCGGCCGGGATCTGGATCGTGCTCGGCGTCGTCCTGCTGACGCTCGTGCTCGTCGGCCGTCGCCGGCTCGTGCGCCGCTCCGCGGGCTTCGTCCCGACGCCGCCCGTCGTGCCGGCGGAGGCCGCGCGCGGCGGCGTCGTGCTCGGCCCGCTCGACGCGCTGTACGTGTCGAGCACGCTCGCGGGCGACTGGCTCGCGCGCGTCGGCGCCCACGGCCTCGGCGACCGGGCGCAGGCCCAGGTCACCGTGCACGACGCCGGCCTGCACGTCGCGCGCCGCGGCGCCGACGACGTGTGGGTCCCCGCCGCGGCCGTCGAGGACGTGGCGCTCACCCCGGGCATGGCGGGGAAGTTCGTCGGGAAGGAAGCCATCGTCGTGGTGACGTGGTCCGTCCCCGCCGAGCCGGTCCCGGCCGACGCCCCCGAGGCCCCGCCGCACCCCGAGGTGCGGCTCGACACCGGCCTCATGCCGCGCCACGACCACGACGTCCCGCGTCTCCTGGAGGCCGTGCGCGACCTCGCCGGCCGCCCCCGGAGCGCGGGCGCCGACGGCACCCGCGAACGACGAACCGGGGCGCCGAGCAGCGCCACCGACGCACCCACCGACCAGGACGGCCCGGCGCCGACGCGCGAGAGCGCGGCACCCGGCACCGACGAGAACGACGAGGAAGCACCTTGACCGCCTCAGCGAACGCAGTGAGCTCACCGACCGCAGTCACCTCGGTGACCGGCGCACCCGCCCCCGACCGGGCCCTGATCGTCCTCGAGGACGGCACGGTGCAGCCCGGCCGCACGTACGGCGCGCGCGGCACCACCGTCGGCGAGATCGTCTTCAACACCGGCATGACCGGCTACCAGGAGACCCTCACCGACCCCTCCTACCACCGGCAGATCGTCGTCATGACGGCCCCCCACATCGGGAACACGGGCGTCAACGACGAGGACCCGGAGTCCGGCAAGATCTGGGTCGCCGGGTACGTCGTGCGCGACGCGGCCCGTCGCGCGTCGAGCTGGCGCGCGCAGCGCACCCTCGACGAGGAGCTCGCGGCCCAGGGCGTCGTCGGCATCAGCGACGTCGACACGCGCGCCCTCACGCGCCACCTGCGCGAGCTCGGCGTGATGCGCGCGGGCATCTTCTCCGGCGACGCGCTCGTGCGCGACGGCTACCCGCGCACCGTGGAGGACCTCGTGGCCGAGGTGAAGGCGGCGCCCGCGATGGCCGGCGCCGACCTCGCCCGCGAGGTGAGCACGGACACGGCGTACGTCGTCGAGCCCTTCGAGGGCACGACGCCGGACGGCGAGCCCGTCGCCACCGTCGTCGCCGTGGACCTCGGCATCAAGTCGATGACGCCCCAGCGCCTCGCCCAGCGCGGCGTGCGCGTGCACGTGGTGCCCGCGGCCTCGACGATCGCGGAGATCGAGGCGTACGCGCCCGACGGCGTGTTCTTCTCCAACGGCCCGGGCGACCCGAGCGCCGCGACCCACGAGGTCGAGCTGCTGCGCGGCGTCCTGGACCGCGGCACGCCGTTCTTCGGCATCTGCTTCGGCAACCAGATCCTCGGGCGCGCGCTCGGCTACGGCACGTACAAGCTCGCCTACGGCCACCGCGGCATCAACCAGCCCGTCATGGACCGCCGCACCGGCAAGGTGGAGGTCACGGCGCACAACCACGGGTTCGCGGTCGACGCGCCGCTCGACGGCGAGTCCGTCGCCCCGCACGACGGCGGCCGCTACGGGCGCGTCGTCGTGTCCCACGTCGGGCTCAACGACCAGGTGGTCGAGGGGCTCGAGTGCCTCGACCTGCCCGCCTTCTCCGTCCAGTACCACCCCGAGGCCGCGGCCGGCCCCCACGACGCCGCGTACCTCTTCGACCGCTTCGTCGAGCTCATGACGTCGCGTCGCGCCGCCGGCGCGGCGGGCGCGGGCTCCGACGCCGTCGAGCAGACCACCAAGGAGAGCTGACCGTGCCTCGCAGAACCGACATCTCCAGCGTCCTGGTCATCGGGTCCGGCCCGATCGTCATCGGCCAGGCGTGCGAGTTCGACTACTCCGGCACCCAGGCGTGTCGCGTGCTCAAGGAGGAGGGCCTGCGGGTCGTCCTCGTGAACTCGAACCCGGCGACGATCATGACCGACCCCGAGTTCGCCGACGCGACCTACGTCGAGCCGATCACGACCGAGGTCCTCACGTCGATCATCGCCAAGGAGCGCCCCGACGCGCTGCTGCCGACGCTCGGTGGTCAGACGGCGCTCAACGCGGCGATCGCGCTCGACGAGGCCGGCGTCCTTGCGGAGTACGGCGTCGAGCTCATCGGCGCGAACATCGCGGCGATCCAGAAGGGCGAGGACCGCCAGCAGTTCAAGGACGTCGTCGAGACGTGCGGCGGCGAGTCCGCGCGCTCGGTCATCGTCCACACGGTCGACGAGGCGATCGCGGCCGCGGGCGACCTCGGCTACCCGATGGTCGTGCGCCCGTCGTTCACGATGGGCGGCCTCGGCTCGGGCTTCGCGTACGACGAGGACGAGCTGCGTCGCATCGTCGGCCAGGGCCTGCACTACTCCCCGGTGACGGAGGTGCTCCTCGAGGAGTCGATCCTCGGCTGGAAGGAGTACGAGCTCGAGCTCATGCGCGACAAGAACGACAACGTCGTGGTCGTGTGCTCCATCGAGAACGTCGACCCCGTCGGCGTGCACACGGGCGACTCGATCACGGTCGCGCCCGCGCTCACGCTCACCGACCGCGAGTACCAGAAGCTGCGCGACATCGGCATCGCCGTCATCCGCGAGGTCGGCGTCGACACGGGCGGCTGCAACATCCAGTTCGCCGTCGACCCGGACACGGGCCGCGTCATCGTCATCGAGATGAACCCGCGCGTCTCGCGGTCGTCCGCGCTCGCGTCCAAGGCGACCGGGTTCCCCATCGCGAAGATCGCGGCGAAGCTCGCCGTCGGCTACACGCTCGACGAGATCCCCAACGACATCACGCAGGTCACGCCGGCCTCGTTCGAGCCGACGCTCGACTACGTGGTCGTCAAGGTGCCGCGGTTCGCGTTCGAGAAGTTCCCGGCCGCGGACCCGACGCTCACGACGACCATGAAGTCGGTCGGCGAGGCGATGGCGCTCGGGCGCAACTTCACGGAGGCGCTCGGCAAGGCGCTGCGCTCGATCGACAAGGGCGGCTCGGTCTTCCACTGGGACGGCGAGCCCGTCTCCGGCGCGGAGCTCGACGCGCTGCTCGTGCGCATCGCGCGCCCCACGGAGAACCGGATCATCGGCGTCCAGCAGGCGCTGCGCGCCGGGGCGAGCGTGGAGCAGGTGTTCGAGGCCACGAAGATCGACCCGTGGTACCTCGACCAGATCCAGCTGGTCAACGAGGTCGCGGCGGCCGTCGCCGACGCGCCCGCGCTCACGGAGGACGTGCTGCGCGAGGCGAAGAAGCACGGCCTGTCCGACGCGCAGGTCGCGCGTCTGCGCGGCATGGGCCCGGCGGGCGAGGCGACGGTGCGCGAGGTCCGCTACGCGCTCGGCGTCCGGCCCGTCTACAAGACGGTCGACACGTGCGCGGCCGAGTTCGCCGCCCGCACGCCGTACCACTACTCGTCGTACGACCTGGAGACCGAGGTCGCCCCGCGCGAGCGCGAGGCCGTGATCATCCTCGGCTCGGGCCCGAACCGCATCGGCCAGGGCATCGAGTTCGACTACTCGTGCGTGCACGCGGCCCTCACGCTGCGCGAGCGCTACGAGACGGTCATGGTCAACTGCAACCCGGAGACGGTCTCGACCGACTACGACACGTCCGACCGCCTCTACTTCGAGCCGCTGACGTTCGAGGACGTGCTCGAGGTCTACCAGGCGGAGCTCGCCGCGGGACCGGTCAAGGGCATCATCGTCCAGCTCGGCGGTCAGACGCCGCTCGCGCTCGCGCAGCGCCTCGCGGACGCCGGCCTGCCGATCCTCGGCACGAGCCCCGAGGCGATCGACGCCGCGGAGGACCGCGGCGAGTTCGGCCGCGTGCTCGTCGAGGCGGGCCTGCCCGCCCCGGCGTTCGGCACGGCGCGCTCGCTGGACGAGGCGAAGGACGTCGCGGCCGGCATCGGCTACCCGGTGCTCGTGCGCCCGTCCTACGTGCTCGGCGGGCGCGGCATGGAGATCGTGTACTCGGCCGAGCAACTCACGGGCTACGTCGAGCGCGCCCTCGTGGCGGCCGCGGCGGAGGACCGCACGGCCGGGACGTTGCCCGCGCCGCTGCTTATCGACCGGTTCCTCGACGACGCCATGGAGATCGACGTCGACGCGCTCTACGACGGCACCGAGCTCTTCCTCGGCGGCGTGATGGAGCACATCGAGGAGGCGGGCATCCACTCGGGCGACTCGGCGTGCGTCCTGCCGCCCGTGTCGCTCTCGGAGCAGGAGATCGAGCGCATCCGTCGCTCGACCGAGGCCATCGCGAAGGGCGTCGGCGTGCGCGGCCTGCTCAACGTGCAGTACGCGCTCGTCTCCGACGTGCTCTACGTCCTGGAGGCCAACCCCCGCGCGTCGCGCACGGTGCCGTTCGTCTCGAAGGCGACGGGCACGTCGCTCGCGAAGGCCGCGGCGCGCGTCATGGCGGGCGAGTCGATCGCGGAGCTGCGCGCCGCGGGCGTGCTGCCCGCCGAGGGCGACGGCGGCACGCTCCCGCTCGACGCGCCGATCGCGGTCAAGGAGGCGGTCCTGCCGTTCAAGCGCTTCCGCACCGCGGACGGCGTGGTCGTGGACACGGTGCTCGGCCCGGAGATGCGCTCGACGGGCGAGGTCATGGGCTTCGACCGCGACTTCCCGCACGCGTTCGCCAAGTCGCAGGCCGCCGCGTTCGGCGGGCTGCCGACGTCGGGCCGCGTGTTCGTCTCGGTCGCGGACCGCGACAAGCGCTCGATCGTCTTCCCGGTCAAGCGCCTCGCGGAGCTCGGCTTCGAGATCCTCGCGACGGACGGCACGTCGAGCGTGCTGCGCCGCAACGGCATCGCATCGCGCGTGGTGCGCAAGTTCTCCGCGGGCCGCGGGGCGGACGGCGAGCCGACGATCGTCGACCTCATCACGGCCGGCGAGGTGGACATGGTCATCAACACGCCGTCCGGGCAGGGCGCGCGCGCCGACGGCTACGAGATTCGCGCGGCCACGACGGCGGCCGACAAGCCGATCGCGACGACGGTCGACCAGCTCGCCGCCGCGGTGCAGGGCATCGAGGCCGTCCTCGCCGGGCCGTTCGCGGTCGCGAGCCTCCAGGAGCACATGGCGGGCGAGGGGCTGACCGACGGCGTCGAGCTGCCCGCTCCCGCCGCGGAGCGGGTGGGCGCGTGAGCGCGGGCTTCGGCGCGCGCCTCGCGGCGGCGACGGCGGACCACGGGCCGCTGTGCGTGGGCATCGACCCGCACCCGGGCCTGCTCGCGGACTGGGGCCTGCCCGACGACGCCTCCGGGCTGCGCGAGTTCGGCCTGCGGGTCGTCGAGGCGGTCGGGGGCCGCGTGGCCGCGGTCAAGCCGCAGTCGGCGTTCTTCGAGCGCCACGGGTCGCGCGGCGTCGCGGCGCTCGAGGAGGTCCTCGCGGCGGCCCGCGCCGCCGGGACGCTGACGATCATGGACGCCAAGCGCGGCGACATCGGCTCGACCATGGCCGCGTACGCCGACGCGTACCTGCGCGACGGGTCGCCGCTCGCGGCGGACGCGCTGACCGTGTCCCCGTACCTGGGGTTCGGGTCGCTGCAGCCCGCGGTGGACGCGGCGCTGGAGTCGGGGCGCGGCCTGTTCGTGCTGTGCCTGACGTCGAACCCCGAGGGCGCCGAGGTGCAGCACGCGCGCCGGGGCGCCGGGGCGGGCGTGGAGTCCGTCGCGGCGCACGTCGCGCGCGAGGCGGCCCAGGTGAACGCCCCGGTCGTCGCCGCGGGCGACGCGCTCGGGCCGGTCGGGCTCGTGGTCGGCGCGACGATCGCGGACGCCGCGGCGCGCACCGGCACGGACCTCGCGGCCGTGCGCGGGCCGCTCCTGGCGCCCGGCGTGGGCGCGCAGGGTGCGGGCGCGGCCGAGCTCGCCGCCGTCTTCGGCGACGCGCGGCGCCAGGTGCTCGCGTCGTCGTCGCGCGGGGTCCTGCGCGCCGGGCCGGACGCGGACGCGCTGCGCGCGGCGGCCCGCGCCGCCACGGACGAGGCGGCGCAGGCCCTGCGCGGCTGAGCCCCGCGCCTCCCGGGACCGGGCCGGCACCCTCGCGGGTGCCGGCCCGGTCGCCGTCGTGCCCCGCGGTCCCGTGCCAGACTGCGCCCATGACCTCCCGCGACGAGACGACCGACCCTGCCCCGACCGCTGCCGGTACGCCTCCGGAGCTGCCTCCGCCGGGCGCCGTGCCGGGCGCCCTGGACGTGCCGGGCACGTGGAACGCGCGCGACGTGGGCGGTCGGGCGGTGCCGGCCGGTCACGACGAGCCGCTGCGGACGGGCGTGCTGCTGCGCACGGCGAGCCTGTCCCGGCTCACCCCCGCGGGCCAGGCCGCGCTCGTCGACCTGGACGTGCGGACGGTCGTGGACCTGCGCGGCGGGGACGAGCTCGCGCGCGACGGCGCGGACGCCGTCCCGGGCGGCGTACGCGTGCTGCGCCGGGGCATGGACCCGACGCCGGGCCTGGTCGACGGGGGAGCGGGCGCGGGCGCCTCGGCGGACCCGGCGGCGCTCGTCGCGGGCCTGCTCGCGGCCGACGACCCGGCCGCGGTCGCGCGGCGCCTCATGCACGGCGTGTACGCGACGTTCGTCACGGACCCGGGCATCCGGGAGACGGTCGGCCACGTCCTGGCGGACGTCGCCGCGGCCGACGGCGCGAGCGTCGTGCACTGCTCGGCGGGCAAGGACCGCACGGGCTGGGTCGTGGCCCTCGTGCAGTACGTCGCGGGGGTCCCGGAGGAGGAGCGCATGGTCGAGTACCTCGCGAGCGCGGCGGCGGCCGAGGGGCTCGCCGCGCTCGTGCCCCCGCTGCCGGGGCTGTCGCCCGAGGCGCTGGCGCCGGTCCTCACCGTCGAGCCCGCGTACCTGGAGGGCGCGTGGGAGCTCGCGGTGCGCGAGCACGGGAGCATCGACGACTACCTCGTGGCGTGCGGCGTGACGACGGCGGTGCGCGACGCGCTCGTGGCGCGCCTCGTGGCGTCCTGAGCCGCCCCCGATCCGCGTTCCGCCCTCGTTCCGCCGTCGTTCCGGGCCCGCCGCCGGGGCCGTTGCGGAGACCGTCCCGCGTACGGCCGCGGACGACGCGCCATGCCCAGTCGTTGCCCGATCGCCCGAGGCTCGCTACTTTCGAGGGGTCGGCTCCGTGCGTCGGCGCAGGTCGCCCGGGTGATCCACCCGGTCGGGGCTCCACCTGCGGGCACGCCGGGACGACTGAGTGGGCCCATCCGCCTGACGACGAGTAGGTGACTTGCGTGGCACTTCCACCCCTGACCCCAGAACAGCGCGCGGCGGCGCTCGAGAAGGCCGCGGAGGCACGACGCGTGCGCGCCGAGGTGAAGAACCGGCTCAAGTACTCCCAGGGCTCCCTGAAGGAGGTCATCGAGCGCGGCCAGACGGACGACATGATCGGCAAGCTCAAGGTCGTCTCGTTGCTGGAGTCCCTGCCCGGCGTGGGTAAGGTGAAGGCTCGGGCGATCATGGAGGAGATCGGGATCGCCGAGACACGTCGTGTCCGCGGCCTCGGCCCCCACCAGTCCGCGGCCCTCATCGAGAGGTTTGGCTGACATTTCCGCGCACCCGTCCGAGCCGACGCCGTCCGTCCCCGCCGGGGAGACCACGGGGCCGGCGTCGCCGCCCGTCGTCCCCGGCCCCGCCCGCCTGACCGTCCTGGCCGGCCCGACCGCCGTCGGGAAGGGCACGGTGTCGGCCGACATCCGGGCCCGCTACCCGGAGGTGTGGTTGTCCGTGTCGGCGACGACGCGCGACCCGCGGCCGGGCGAGGTGGACGGCGTGCACTACCTGTTCGTCGGCCCGGACGAGTTCGCGCGCATGGTCGCGGACCGTGAGCTGCTGGAGTGGGCCGTCGTGCACGGGCGCAACAGCTACGGCACGCCCCGGCGCGCGGTCGAGGAGAAGCTCGCCGCGGGCGTGCCGGCGCTCCTGGAGATCGACCTCCAGGGTGCACGCCAGGTCCGCGCGTCGATGCCCGAGGCCCGGTTCGTGTTCCTGGCGCCGCCGAGCTGGGACGAGCTCGTGCGTCGCCTGGTCGGCCGCGGCACGGAGGACGCGGAGGAGCGGGAGCGCCGTCTGACGACGGCCCGGGTCGAGCTCGCGGCGGAGTCGGAGTTCGACCACGTCATCGTCAACGACGAGGTGCACCGCGCGACGGACGAGCTGGTGCGCGTCATGGGGCTCGAGCCCCGTCCCGTCCCGGCGGAGGGCTCGTCCCCGGCGTCGTCCCCCGTGCCGTCCGGGCACGGCGAGGGGCACAGCGAGTAGACTGTCCTGCGGTGCCCGTGCGCGGGCGTTCCCCCGTGGGCCCGAGGCCCGGTCGGCGGCCCGTCCTGCGACGTGGTGCCGCGGCCGCCCGGTCCCGGACGGGGGCGCCGTGCGCGCCGCCGCCATCGACCAGCTGCAGCGCCCGCTGCAGACCCTTGAACCCACGGAGCGAACTGTGTCCGGAACCGTCGCCGCCCCCGAGGGCATCACCGACCCGCCCATCGACGATCTGCTCGAGCACGTCGACTCGAAGTACGCGCTGGTCATCTACTCGGCCAAGCGCGCGCGCCAGATCAACGCGTACTACTCGCAGCTCAGCGAGGGCCTCCTGGAGAACGTCGGGCCGCTGCTCGAGACGCGCAACCAGGAGAAGCCGCTCTCGATCGCGATGCGCGAGATCAACGCGGGCCTGCTGACGATCGAGGCCGAGCCCGACGAGGCCCCCGAGGCCTGAGCCCGCACGCCGCGCACCTCCACCGGAGGGCGCGGCGTTCGTGCGTCCGCGCCCGGGTGCGCGGGCCCCTTCCCCGCCGCGGTCGGCGGCGGGTCTGAGCCGGACCTCCAGGAGGAACGACATGCGGATCGTGCTCGGTGTGAGCGGCGGGGTCGCGGCGTACAAGGCCGTGCTGCTGCTGCGGCTGCTGCGGGAGCAGGGCCATCGGGTGCGGGTGGTGCCGACGGCGTCGGCCCTGCGCTTCGTGGGCGCGCCCACGTGGGAGGCGCTGTCGGGCGAGCCGGCCACGGACCAGGTGTTCGAGGACGTCGAGCACGTGCCGCACGTCGCGCTGGGCCAGGGTGCCGACCTCGTGGTCGTGGCGCCTGCCACGGCGGACCTGCTGGCGCGCGCGGCGGCCGGGCGCGCGGACGACCTGCTGACCTCGACGCTGCTCACCGCGCGCTGCCCGGTGGTCATGGCGCCCGCGATGCACACGGAGATGTGGGAGCACCCGGCGACGGCCGCGAACGTGGCGACGCTGCGGGCGCGGGGCGTGCACGTGATCGAGCCGGCGTCCGGCCGCCTCACGGGGGCGGACACCGGGCCGGGGCGCCTGCCCGAGCCGGCCGAGATCGCGCGCGTCGCGCTCGCCGTCGTGGAGGACGCGTCCCGCGCGACCGCCGCCGACGCGGGCGCGGAGCCGGGCCACGGGCCGGACCACGGGCTCGCGCAGGATCTCGCGGGCCGGCGCGTCGTGGTGTCGGCGGGCGGGACGCGCGAGCCGATCGACCCGGTGCGGTTCATCGGCAACCGGTCGAGCGGGCGCCAGGGCGTCGAGCTCGCGCGGGCCGCGGCGGCGCGCGGCGCGCACGTCACGCTCGTGGCCGCGAACCTGTCCCCGGACGTGGCCGCGCTCGTGCGCGCGCCCGGGGGCGTGCCCGACGCCGTGGTGGAGGTCGAGACGACGGCGCAGCTGCGCGACGCGGTGCGGTCGGCGGCGGCCGGGGCGGACGTCGTCGTCATGGCGGCGGCCGTCGCGGACTTCCGCCCGGCCCACGCGCCCGACGCGAAGATCAAGAAGGTGCCGGGCCAGGGGCCCGAGCCGATCGCGCTCGTGGAGAACCCGGACGTGCTCGCCGAGCTCGCCCGCGACCGGCTGCGCCCCGGCCAGGTGGTGGTCGGCTTCGCGGCGGAGACCGGTGACGCGGACGGGTCCGTGCTCGACCACGGCCGGGCCAAGGCGCGGCGCAAGGGCGCGGACCTGCTCGTGGTCAACGCCGTGGGCGAGGGGCGAGGGTTCGCGGTCGACGCGAACGACGTGACCGTGGTCGACGGCGCGGGGGACGTCGTCGCGACGGCGAGCGGGTCGAAGGGCGAGGTCGCGGACGCGGTGTGGGACGTCGTCGTGCCGCGCGTGGCGCCGTCGGTCGAGCGGGCCGGAGCGGGCGAGTGACCCGCGTCTCGTCTCGCCTGCCGGATACGCTCGCCCACCTTTCGGGACAGTAGGCTGTGCGCCATGGCTGAGCTGCGTCTCTTCACGTCCGAGTCCGTCACCGAGGGGCACCCGGACAAGGTCTGCGACCAGATCTCCGACGCGATCCTCGACGCGCTCCTCGCGCAGGACCCGACGTCCCGCGTGGCCGTGGAGACGATGGTCACCACGGGCCTCGTGCACGTCGCCGGCGAGGTGACGACCGACGCGTACGTCGAGATCCCGCAGATCGTGCGCGACGTCGTGCGCCGGATCGGGTACACGTCGTCGGTGATCGGCTTCGACGCGGACTCGTGCGGCATCTCGGTGTCGATCGGCCAGCAGTCGCCGGACATCGCGCAGGGCGTCGACAAGAGCCTCGAGGAGCGCGACGACCAGGGCGACCACGACCCCCTCGACGCGCAGGGCGCGGGCGACCAGGGCCTGATGTTCGGGTACGCGAGCGACGACACGCCGAGCCTCATGCCCCTGCCGGTGTGGCTCGCGCACCGTCTCGCGGAGCGCCTGGCGGCGGTGCGCCGGGACGGCACGGTGCCGGGCCTGCGACCGGACGGCAAGACGCAGGTCACCGTCGGGTACGACGGCGACCGCGCCGTCAGCCTCGACACGGTGGTGCTCTCGACGCAGCACGACCCCGATGTGCGGCAGGACGAGCTGCACCGGCAGGTCGCGGCGCAGGTCGTGGCCCCAGTGCTGGACGCCGCGGGCCTCGACCTCGACGTGCGCGCGACGCGCCTGTTCGTCAACCCCACCGGCACGTTCGTCGTGGGCGGCCCGCAGGGTGACGCGGGCCTGACGGGCCGCAAGATCATCGTCGACACGTACGGCGGCATGGCCCGCCACGGCGGGGGCGCGTTCTCCGGCAAGGACCCGTCGAAGGTGGACCGCTCGGCCGCGTACGCGACGCGCTGGGTCGCGAAGAACGTCGTCGCGGCGGGTCTGGCACGGCGCTGCGAGGTGCAGGTCGCGTACGCGATCGGCAAGGCGCACCCCGTCGGCCTGTACGTGGAGACGTTCGGCACGGAGAAGGTCCCGGTCGAGCGCATCACGGCCGCGATCCGCGAGGTGTTCGACCTGCGCCCGGCGGCGATCATCCGCGACCTGGACCTGCTGCGTCCCATCTACGCCCCGACGGCGGCCTACGGGCACTTCGGGCGCGAGCTCGAGCAGTTCACGTGGGAGCGCACGGACCGCGTCGCGGACCTGCAGTCCCAGGTGTGAGGAGCGTCGTCGCGCCGGTCGCGGGCGACGGCCTCGTACCCGGGCGGCACGGCACCGCGGGTGCCGGGCGCACTGCCCGGTGCATCGTCGTGAGCGAGGTCGTGAGCGCGCCGGTCGTGACGGCGGCGCGTGGTTCGATGGCGTCGTGAGCGAGCCGGAGGACACGTCGCGGGCGGTGCAGGACACCCTGCTCACCGTCGCGCCCGCCGCGCCCCGTCGGGGGCCCGCGCCGCCGGCGTCGCACCAGATCGCCGCGCACCTGCCGGTGGCGCGCCTCGCGCTCGACCTCGCGCCCCCGCACCTGGACCGCCCCTTCGACTACCTCGTGCCCGCCACGATGTCCGACGACGCGCGCCCGGGGGTGCGGGTCAAGGTGCGGTTCGCGGGCCGGGACGTCGACGGGTACGTCCTGGAGCGCCTCGACCGCTCGGACCACGACGGGCGCCTGCTGCCGCTGCGGCGCGTCGTGTCGGCCGAGCCCGTGCTGGCGCCCGCCGTCGCCCGGCTCGCGCGGGCGGTCGCCGACCACTACGCCGGCACGCTCTCGGACGTGCTGCGCCTCGCCGTGCCCCCGCGGCACGCGCGCGCCGAGCAGTCCTTCGCGGCACGGACGGCCCCCGGCGCGGTGCCCGCGCCAGGAACTGCCCCGGCCGGGGACGCCCCGGTCGCCACGCGCGAGGACGCCGTCGCCGCCGAGGCGGCTCCTGCGGGTCCTCCCGTCGCCGAGCCCGTCCCCGCGCCTGCCGAGCCCGTTCCCGCGTCGGTACCCGCTGCGGCGCGGGCACCGCACCAGGAGTCCGTGTGGGCCCCGTACCGGGCCGGCGCCGCCTTCCTCGCGCACGTCGCGGGCGGCGGGTCGCCCCGGGCCGTGTGGACCGCGCTCCCCGGGCTCGCGCCCCCGGCGCCCGAGGCGGTGCCCGAGGTGGTGCCCGAGGGTCGGCGCGGCGGGGGCCGCTCGCGCAAGGAGCCCGACGCGCTGCCCGTCACGCACTGGGCGGCCGCGGTCGCCGAGGCGGTGCGCGCGGCCCGCTCGGGCGGGCGGGGCGCGCTCGTCGTCGTGCCGGACGCGCGCGACGTCGACCAGGTCTGCGCGGCGCTCGCGGCCGCCGGGCTGCCCGCGTGGGACGCGGCGACCGGGGGCGAGGTGGTGCGGCTGACGGCCGACGAGGGGCCCGCGCCGCGCTACCGCGCGTTCCTCGCCGTCCTGCACGGTGACGCGCGCGTCGTCGTGGGGACCCGTGCGGCGGCGTTCGCGCCCGTCGTCGACCTCGGGCTGGTGGTGTGCTGGAACGACGGCGAGGACACGCTCGCGGAGCCGCGCGCCCCGTACCCGCACGCGCGCGAGGTGCTCGCGCTGCGCAGCGACCAGGAGGGCGCGGCGTTCCTGCTGGGGTCGCACGGGCGTACGGTCGCGGCGCACGCGCTCGTCGTACGGGGCTGGGCGCACGAGCTCGCGGCGCCGCGCGACGTCGTGCGGGCCCGGGCGCCGCGCGTGCGGGCGCTGACCTCGGTCGAGCTGGCGGCGGAGGGACCGGGCGCCGCGGCGCGCATCCCGACGGCCGCGTGGCGCACGGCGCGTGCGGCGCTGGAGCAGGGGCCGGTGCTGGTGCAGGTGCCGCGGTCGGGGTACGTGCCGGTCGTGGCGTGCGGCCGGTGCCGCACGCCCGCGCGCTGCACGGTGTGCCACGGGCCGCTCGCGCTGTCCGGCCCGCAGGCGACGCCCCAGTGCGCGTGGTGCGGGGCGCTCGCGGGCGGGTGGTCGTGCGCGGAGTGCCACTGGACGGGGCTGCGGTCGGTGCGCGTGGGGTCCCAGCGCACCGCGGAGGAGCTCGGGCGCGCGTTCGCGGGGGTCCCGGTGCAGGTGTCCGGTGCCGCGGCGGCGGGCGGGGTGCTGGGAGCGGTGTCCGCGCGTCCCGCGCTCGTGGTCGCGACGCCGGGCGCCGAGCCGGTCGCCGCGGGCGGTTACGCGGCGGCGCTGCTGCTGGACGCGGCGGTGAGCACGGCGCACGTCGGGCTCGACGTGGCGCAGGACGCGCTCGCGCGCTGGCTCGCCGCGGCGGCGCTCGTGCGGCCTGCGACGGCAGGCGGGCAGGTGCTGCTCGTGGGCGACGCCGCGCCCGCGCCGACGAACGCGCTCGTGCGCTGGGACCCGGCGCTCCTCGCGGACCGCGAGCTGGACGAGCGGGTCGAGCTGTCGCTGCCGCCGGCGGTCCGGGTGGCGGCGGTGACGGGCGACCGTCCCGCGGTCGCGGCGGTGCTGGGCCGGGTGGCGCTCGCGGGCCCGGAGACGGTGCTGGGTCCGGTGGAGGTGGCGGCGTCGCCGCGCGGGCGGGGTGCCGACGGGGCGGACGGCGCGGCGCCCGGGCTGGTGGACGCCCCGCCAGTGCGGGCGGTGGTGCGCGTCCCGGTGCGCGACGGCCGCCGGCTGGCGCGCGAGCTCGGCGCGTCCGTCGCGGTCCGGTCCGCGCGGCGCGAGCCGGGTAGCGTGCGGGTGGAGCTCGACCCGAAGGAGATCCTGTGACGCACCGCCCTGTGACGCACCGCCCCGTGCCCGCCGCCCCGACCGTCGCCCCCCTCACCGAGGCGTCCGCCGACGCGACCCCCGACCGGGGTCCGGCACCCGCCGCCCGCGAGATCGACACCGTGCTGTACGACTTCGGCAACGTCCTGGTGGGCTGGGACCCGTACGGCGCGTACGACGGCGTCGACCGGCGGGACGTGGACGCGTTCTTCGCCGACGTGGACTTCCGCGTGCTCAACCACGAGCGGGACGCGGGTGCGACGTGGCAGGACGCGCGCGACCGCGTGGCGGCGACCCACCCGCAGCACGTCGCCCTCCTCGACCGGTACGTCGAGCGGTTCCCCGCGACGCTCACCGGCCCGGTCGAGGGCTCCGAGGAGCTCGTGCGCGAGCTGCGCGACCTGGGTCTGCGGCTGTACGGGCTGACGAACTGGTCCGCGGAGCTCTTTGCGCACGCCGCGCCGGCCGCTCCCGCCACGGCCCTCATGGAGGACGTGCTGGTCTCCGGGCGCGAGGGCCTGGCCAAGCCCGACCCGGCGATCTTCGCGCTCGCGGTCGAGCGGTTCGGTCTCGACCCGGCCCGGACGCTGTTCACCGACGACAGCCCAGCCAACGTCGACGCGGCGAGGCGCCTCGGGCTGCGCACCCACCTGTTCGAGGGCACGGCGGGGCTGCGCGCGGCGCTGCGCGACCTGGGCGTGCCGGTCGGCCCCGAGGGCGCCGGGTCGTGACGGGCGCCGGGTCGTGACGGGTGCCGGGGTGCCGCGCGCGCTCACGGCCCCCGAGCGTGACGTGCTCGTCTGGATGCTCCGCCACGGGTGCCGCGGGGAGGCGGTCGCGCCGGACCGGGACGCGGCCGGCCGTCGGCGCTGGCTCGCCCAGGTCGAGGCGGTGCGCGTGCACGGCGCGTGCGCGTGCGGGTCCTGCCCGACGATCGACCTGGGCGACGACGACGGTCCCGTCCCCGCGCAGGGCCCGCGCGTCGTGCTGGAGGCGGGCACGGACCGCTTCCTCCTGCTGCTGTTCGTCGACGACGACCGGCTGAGCTGCCTCGAGCTCGCCCCCGTGGACGACGAGGCGTTCCCCGCGTTCCCGCCGGTCGCCACGCCGGCGACCTGACCCCCGGGCCCGACCAGGCGCCTGTGCGTGCCGGTGCATGACCCGTGCAACGGGCCGCTCCCGGGTCTGCCGCCCTGCCCGGCCACCTAGAATCGGGCCCATGCGCCTGCTGTTCGCGGGGACCCCGGATACCGCGGTCCCGTCCCTCGACGCCCTCCTCGACTCCCGCCACGAGGTGGTCGCCGTGCTCACGCGCGCCGACGCGCCGTCGGGCCGCGGACGGCGCCTGACCCCCAGCCCCGTCCGCGTGCGTGCCGAGGAGGCCGGGATCCCGGTCCTCACCGACCGGCCCCGCGGCGAGGAGTTCCTCGCGCGCCTCGCCGCGCTCGACGTCGACGCGGCACCCGTCGTCGCGTACGGGGAGATCCTGCGCCCCGACGTGCTCGCCGTGCCGCGGCACGGGTGGGTCAACCTGCACTTCTCCGTCCTGCCCGCCTGGCGCGGCGCGGCGCCCGTGCAGCGCGCGATCATCGCGGGCGACGAGGTGACCGGGGCGACGACGTTCCTCATCGAGGAAGGGCTGGACTCCGGCCCCACGCTCGGCACCACGACCGAGACCATCCGCCCCCGGGACACCGCGGGCGACCTCCTGGGCCGCCTCGCCGTCTCCGGTGCCGGACTCCTCGTCGCCACCCTCGACGCCCTCGAGGACGGCACCCTGCGCCCGCAGCGCCAGCCCGCCGACGGCGTCTCGCACGCCGCCAAGCTCACGACCGCCGACGCGGAGGTCCGCTGGGACCACCCGGCGCTCGCGGTCGACCGTCTCGTGCGCGGCTGCACCCCGGCACCCGGGGCGTGGACGACCCTGCCCGGCGCCGACGGCACGCCCGCGCGCCTGGGGCTCGGCCCGGTCACCCTGCGGCCCGACGTCGTCGACCTCGCCCCCGGGCGCGTGCGCGCCGGGAAGAAGGAGGTGCTCGTCGGGACCGCGACCCACGCCGTCCAGCTGGGGGAGGTGGCGCCCGTGGGCAAGAAGCACATGGCCGCCGCGGACTGGGCGCGCGGTGCCCGGCTCGACGACGCCGCGGTCCTCGGTGCGGAGACCGCCCGATGAGCGCCGAGCGCCGCGACCGCGACGGTTCGAACGCACGTTCGAACAGGAACGGGCGACCGCAGCGCCGGGAGGGCGCCGCGTCGAACAGGCGTTCGAGCGATGGCACCCCGGGTGGGGGCGACAACTCGAACGCACGTTCGAATTCTGGTGCGGCGCGGGCCGGCGGGGGAGACGAGCGCCGCGACGCCCGAGGGCGCCAGCGCGGCGCCGCCCGCTCCCGCGGGGAGGTGCACCGCGGCTCCGCGGCACCCTCCCAGCGCCGCAAGGGCACCGACCCCGCACGGGCCGTCGCGTACGACGTCCTGCGCCAGGTCGACGGCTCCGACGCCTACGCCAACCTCGTCCTGCCGCCCCTGCTGCGCGAGCGCGGCATCCGCGGGCGCGACGCCGGCTTCGCGACCGAGCTCGCCTACGGCACGCTGCGCCTGCGCGGCCGCTACGACGCGATCCTCGCGCACTGCCTCGACCGCCCCCTCGACCGCCTCGACCCGCCCGTCCTCGACGTCCTGCGCCTCGGCACCCACCAGCTCCTCGCCATGCGCGTCCCGCAGCACGCCGCCGTCTCCGAGACCGTCGGCCTCGCCCGCGAACGCACCGGCGCCGGCAGCGCCCAGCTCGTCAACGCCGTCCTGCGCCGCGTCGCCCGCACCCCCCTCGACGACTGGCTCACGACCCTCGCCGACGACGCCCCCGACCCCCTCGCGGCGCTCGCGGCCACCCAGAGCCACCCCGTGTGGATCGCCCGCGCCCTGCGCGACGCCCTCGCTGGCAACGGACGCCCCGTCGACGAGCTCGGCGCCCTCCTCGCCGCCGACAACGACGCCCCCCGCGTCACGCTCGTCGCGCGTCCCGGCCTCGCCGACCCCCACGAGCTCGCCGACGGCGACGGCCGCGTCACCCCCGCCCGCTGGGCGCCCACCGCGCTCACCCTCGACGGCGGCGACCCCGCCGCGTTCGGCGCCGTGCGCGACGGCCGCGCCGGCGTCCAGGACGAGGGCAGCCAGCTCGTCGCCCTCGCGCTCGCCGCCGCACCGCTCGCCAGACCGCAGCCCGGCTCCACCGGCGACGACGCGCGCTGGCTCGACCTGTGCGCCGGCCCCGGCGGCAAGGCCGCGCTCCTCGCGGCGCTCGCGGCCGAGCGCGGGGCACGCCTCGTCGCCAACGAGGTCCAGCCGCACCGCGCACGCCTCGTGGAGAAGGCGCTCGCCGCCGTGCCCGCGGACGCCGTGGAGGCCGTGCGCACGGGTGACGGGCGCGCCGCCGGGCAGGACGAGCCGGGCGCGTACGACCGCGTGCTCCTCGACGCCCCCTGCACGGGCCTCGGGGCCCTGCGCCGCCGACCCGAGTCCCGGTGGCGCCGCACCCCGGCGGACCTCGCGACCCTCACCGGGCTCCAGCGCGAGCTCCTCGACTCCGCGCTCGACGCCGTCCGGCCGGGGGGAGTGGTCGGGTACGTCACGTGCTCGCCCCACCTCGCCGAGACCCAGGTCGTCGTCGCCGACGTGCTGCGCCGCCGCGACGACGTCGAGGTCCTCGACGCCCCGGCCGTCGTGCGCGAGGTCGTGCGCCCCGAGGTGCGTGACGCCGTCGAGCTCGGGGACCGTCAGGACGTCCAGCTCTGGCCGCACGTCCACGGCACCGACGCCATGCACCTCACCCTCCTGCGCCGCACGGTGTGAGCGGCGCGTCGCTCGCCGTGATGTCGGCATATCTCGACAACGCTGGGGTGTCGGAGTAACCTGACACCGTCTCGTGTCAGGGAATCCCGACGCGGCAGCACGTCAGCGCACCCCATGGCAGGAGAGCGAGCATGGCCGACACCTGGACCACCCCCCGCAGCCCCCGCGACCTCGGCGCCTACCTCAGCCGCGTCCGCCGAACCCGCGGACTCACCCAGGCCCAGGTCGCCGACGAGCTCGGCATCACCCGCCAGTACCTCTCCGAGCTCGAGAACGGCGTCGAGAACCTCTGGGTCCAACGCCTCTTCGAGCTCCTCGACACCCTCGACGTCGACCTGCGACTCCAGGAACGCCGATGACCACCCTCACCGCCTGGCTCTACGGCACCCCCGTCGCGACCCTCGCACCCACCGGCCTGCGCACCACCGACGGCACACCCCGCGTCACCCTCACCTGGACCACCGACGCCCTCGACCGCTGGGGGCACGACGCCCGCGTCCTGTCCCACCTGCTCCCCATCACCCCACCCGACGAACCCCCGCCCCACCCCGCGCGCGTCGCCGCCTGGCTCGACGGACTCCTCCCCGAGGGCCGCACCCGCGACGCCATGGCCATCGACGCCGGCATCGACCCCGACGACGCCCTCGCCTTCCTCGTCCACTACGGCCACGACACCGCCGGCGCCGTCCTCCTCGCACCCGAAGGACAACCCCTCCCCACCCCCGGCACCCCCGAACGCCTCGACGACGCCGCCGTCGCACGACTCCTGCGCGCCGCCGTCGCACGCAGCGGGGGAGAAGGCCGCGCCGACCACCTCACCAGCTCCCTGCCCGGCATGGAACCCAAGATCACCCTCCTCCACGACGAGGACGGCTGGGCCCGACCCCACGGCACCGCACCGACCACCCACATCCTCAAGGTCGCCCGCCCCTCCGACTCACCCACCGCCGACCTCGTCAACACCGAGGCCGCCGCCCTCGACCTCGCCCGCCGCATCGGCCTCACCACCGTCGACGCCCACGTCACCGAGCTCGACGGCGAACGCGCCATCGTCGTCACCCGCTACGACCGCGTCCCCGACCCCACCGACCCCACCGGCACCGCACGCCTCCACCAGGAGGACGCCGCCCAGGCCCTCGGCATCAACACCCGCGACCCCGAACGCAAGTTCCAGCACGGCCGCCGCTTTCCCTCCCTCGCCGCCATCGCGCGCACCCTGCGCGACGACGGCACCCGCCCCGACCCCCTCCTCGCCCTCACCACCCTCAACCTCGCCCTCGGCAACACCGACGCCCACGCCAAGAACATCTCCGTCCTGCGCCACGCCGACGGCACCGTCCGCCTCGCCCCCGCCTACGACATCGCCATGCACCTCCACCACGACCACGCCTCCCGCGTCTTCGCCATGGACGTCGCCGGCGAACGCGACATGGACCGACTCACCGCCGACCACCTCGTCACCGAGGGCACCACCTGGGGGCTGCCCCGCCGACGCGCCCAGCGCGCCGTCGCCCAGACCCTCGACGGACTCCTCGCGGCGCTCGCGGACATCGACCGCGACGCCCACCCCGGCGTGAGCCGTCACGCCTGGCGCACGGTCGAGCGCCGCACCACCGACCTCCGCCGAACCCTGGTCGTCTAACGGTCCCCTTCTCACGCCGAGCAGGTGGTTGTGGCGGGTCCGGGCGGCCCCACCCACCAGGACCGCCTGCTCGACCGAGTGGGTCGGGGCGCCCCAGGGTGGTCAGAGAGTGCGCTGGAGCAGGATCGTGTCGACCCAGCGGCCGTGCTTGAACCCGACGGCGGTGAGGCGGCCGGCCTCGACGAAGCCGAAACGGCGGTGCAGCGGGAGCGAACCGGCGGCCTCGGGGACGTCGGCGACGACGGAGACGACCTGGCGGACCCCCGCGGCGGCCAGCGCCTCCAGGAGCGCGGCGAGCAGCGCGGTGCCCACCCCGCGCCCGGCGTGCTCCGGGTCGAGGTAGATCGTGTCCTCGGCGGTGTGCCGGTAGGCGGGCTTGGGGCGCCAGGCCGACGCGTACGCGTAGCCCGCGACGACGGCGCCGGTCGGGGAGCCCGGCCTGCCCGGGGCGTCGACCTCGGCGACGAGGAACGGCAGGCCGCGCGCGACGACGTCGTCGAGCTTGCGGTGCCACGCCGGGACGTCCCAGACCTCCTCCTCGAACGTCACGCACGTGTCGCGCACGAACGGGGCGGCGATCTCCGCGACCCGCGGCAGGTCGTGCACCGTGGCCGGGCGCACCGTCGCGACGGGTGCGGAGGCGTGCGGGTCCCCGGGGCGGTGCGGCGTGCCGCGGACGGAGGCAGGGGCCGGGCCGGGGGAGGGGGAGGAGAGGTCGCTCACGCGACGAGGGTACGAGCACCGGGCTCCGGCACGCGCCCCTAGGCTGGGGCCCATGGCAGCCCTCATCGCACCGAGCATCCTGTCCGCCGACTTCGCGAACCTCGAGCGCGACCTGAACGCGATCGCCACGGCGGACTACGCGCACGTCGACGTCATGGACAACCACTTCGTGCCGAACCTCACGCTCGGGCTGCCGGTGTTCGAGCGCCTGGCGCAGGTGTCGCCCGTCCCGATCGACGCCCACCTCATGATCGAGGACCCTGACCGCTGGGCGCCGGCCTACGCGGAGGCGGGCGCGGCGTCGGTCACGTTCCACGCCGAGGCCGCTGCTGCCCCTGTGCGGCTCGCTCGCGAGCTCCGCCGTCTGGGAGCCCGCGCAGGCGTCGCGCTGCGCCCTGCGACGCCGGTGGAGCCCTTCCTGGACCTGCTGACCGAGGTGGACATGATCCTCGTCATGACGGTCGAGCCGGGCTTCGGCGGACAGTCCTTCATCGAGGGGACGCTGCCGAAGATCCGGCGGGCGCGCGAGGCCGTGAGCGAGTCGGGACTCGACGTGTGGATCCAGGTCGACGGGGGAGTGTCGCGGTCGACGATCGAGCGGGCCGCGGACGCGGGGGCGAACGTCTTCGTCGCCGGGTCGGCGGTCTACGGGGCGGAGAACGTGCCCGAGGAGATCCAGGCGCTGCGCGAGCTGGCGGAGGCGTCGGCGCACGCTCACTGACGTCAGGACGGGAAGGGGCCCTCTTCGGGCCCCTTCTTCTTCCGCATAAAATAGTGTGCCAAGCGCACATCTTCCGTCCACGAGACCGCGAGAACCTCACCATCGAGCAAGGAGAAGAGGGTGGAGCCAGCCGTCGGACGGCGAAGCTCGACGGCTCAGGGCGAGGCGGTGCTCGCGAGCGGCGACCTCGACGGGAGGGCGAGGTCGCGCCGGACCGCCGGTCGCACCCGTGCCGGTCGCACCCACGCGGAGCGCACCCGGAGTAACATCGGCCGTTGCAGAACGCAGTACGCACGAACGTGCTCCGGGGTCGGTGCAATTCCGAGCCG
>VFQP010001440.1_pt1 | contig 31894 bp, 24 predicted proteins | sample 3512351 | NCBI WGS metagenome assembly VFQP01 (sample SAMN10412372, study PRJNA504923) | tailings metagenome | isolation source: Relicate 1 Philex TSF1 revegetated site | place: Philippines: Tuba, Benguet | collected 2017-08-29
CAGTAGCGCTGGCGCGAGATCAGCCAGTCGCGCAGGCGGAACTGCACCTTGCGCTGGCCCTGCGGCCGGCCGTCGAACTCCGTCGCTTCCAGACGGCTCGCCACCGCCTCGAAAGCTTCGGCCGGGCTCATCCCGTCGAGGAAGTGCGAATTGATCATTACGCCGTCGCCGGTATAGGCCTCATCGGTGATGACGAAGCTCGCCCGGTCGGCATCCTTCGGCATCACGACCGGCACGACCGGCAGGCCGTATTTGTTGGCGAAGTCGAGGTCGCGCTGGTCGCCCGACGGGCAGCCGAAGATCGCGCCCGTGCCATAGTCCATGAGGACGAAGTTCGCGATGTAGACCGGCAGCGTCCAGCTCTCGTCGAACGGATGGACGACGCGAATGCCGGTGTCGAAGCCCTTCTTCTCAGCCGTCTCGAGTGCTGCAGCCGACGTTCCCCCGCGCCGAACCTCCTCGATGAAGGCGGCGAGTTCGGGATTGTTTTCGGCAGCCTTGCGGGCCAGCGGATGGTCGGCCGCGATCGCCATGAAAGAGGCGCCGAACAGCGTGTCGGGACGCGTCGTGTAGACTTCCAGCTCGCTTTCGCCGGAAGGCGCGGTCGCCGGGTCGAGCTTCCAGCGGATCTGCAGCCCTTCCGATCGGCCGATCCAGTTGGACTGCATCAGCTTCACCTTGTCGGGCCAGCGCGGCAGCGTCTCGAGGCCATCCAGCAGCTCCTGCGCCATCGAGGTGATCTTGAAGAACCACTGCGTCAGGTCGCGCAGTTCGACCTCGGCGCCGGAGCGCCAGCCCTTGCCGTCGATCACCTGCTCGTTGGCGAGCACCGTCATGTCGACCGGGTCCCAGTTGACCTTGGCCGAGCGCCGCTCGACCAGGCCCGAGCGGTAGAAGTCGGTGAACATCTTCTGCTGGTGGCGATAGTAGCTCGGATCGCAGGTCGCGAACTCGCGCGCCCAGTCGAGCGAGAGCCCCATCGTCTTCAGCTGGCCCTTCATCGTCTCGATGTTGGCGTAGGTCCACTCGCGCGGGTTGACTTTGTTGTCGCGCGCGGCGTTCTCGGCCGGCAGGCCGAAGGCGTCCCAGCCCATCGGATGCAGCACGTTGAAGCCCCTGGCGCGCTTGTAGCGCGCGACCACGTCGCCCATCGTGTAGTTGCGCACGTGCCCCATATGGATGCGTCCCGACGGATAGGGGAACATCTCCAGCACGTAGTATTTCTCGCGCGGGTCGTCGTTCTGGGTCGCAAAGAGCCCGGCTTCGTCCCAGGCTTTCTGCCAGCGCGGCTCGGCTGCGCGCGGATTGTAGCGTTCGGTTGCCATGCCGTCCGTTTAGCTTATGTGAGGGGCCAATTTCGTGCGGCGGACCTTCACCATGGTTTCAGGGAAGCGTCAACTGCGTGGCCAACGCTCCGGAGGGACTGGATGAACGATGCCGTTTCGCGCCTCGGCGAGGTCAGGGCGAAGATTGCCGCCGCTGAAACGGCAGCCGGGCGACCAGACGGGGCAGTGGAACTCGTCGCCGTCTCCAAGACCTTCGAGGCCGACGAGATCCGCCCGGTCATCCTCGCCGGCCAGCGCGTCTTCGGCGAGAACCGCGTCCAGGAGGCGCTCGGCAAATGGCCGCGCCTGCGCGAGGAATTCGCCGATATCGAACTGCATCTCATCGGTCCGCTCCAGTCCAACAAGGCGAAGGAAGCCGTCGCGCTCTTCGACGTGATCGAGACGGTGGACCGGGAAAAGATCGCCGCCGAACTCGCCAGGGAGATCGCAAGGCAGGGCCGCGCGCCGCGTCTCTACGTGCAGGTCAACACGGGTCTGGAAGAGCAGAAAGCCGGCATTCCGCCGCGCGAGACGGTTGCCTTCGTGGCGCGCTGCCGCGACGTCCATGGCCTCGCCATCGAGGGCGTGATGGCGATCCCGCCCGTCGATGAGAACCCCGGCCCGCATTTCGCGCTGCTGGCGAAGCTTGCGACCGAGGCCGGAGTCGGGAAGCTCTCGATGGGCATGTCCGGTGACTACGAGACCGCGATCGCCTTCGGAGCCACCAGCGTGCGCGTCGGCAGCGCCATCTTCGGCAGCCGCGCCTGACGCGCGACACCCTTTTGGGTTGATCGGGCGGCGCCCTGCCGGTATCGGGGCGGCATCTTCAACTGCCCGAAAGGAAGAGGCGTGAGCGAAAAGTCCGGCCTCGACAGGTTTACCATCCGTCCCGTTCCGATCTTTGCGGGTCTCCTGCTGTTCGGCCTGCTCCTCATGCTGCCGGCTCCGGAAGGTCTTTCAATCGAAGGCTGGCGCGTCATTGCGGTCGCAGCCCTCATGATCGTCTGGTGGATCACCGAGGCGATCCCGGTTCCCGCCACCGCGCTGCTGCCGATCGCCCTCTTCCCGCTTCTCGGCGCGACCTCCGGCTCTGCCGCCACCAGCCCCTATGGCGACCCGATCATCTTCCTCTTCATGGGCGGCTTCATCCTCGCACTAGCCATGGAGCGCTGGGACCTGCACCGCCGCATCGCGCTGCTCGTCGTCTCGCGCACCGGCACCGGGCAGGCCCGCATCGTCGCCGGCTTCATGATCGCGACCGCGTTCTGCTCCATGTGGGTGTCCAACACGGCGACCGTCGTCATGATGCTGCCCGTGGCGATGTCCGTCGTGGGCCTGCTCGGCGAGAACACGAAGTCGAATTTCCCGCTGGCGCTCCTTCTCGGCGTCGCCTACGCCGCTTCGATCGGCGGCGTCGCGACGCTGATCGGCACGCCGCCGAACGCGCTTCTCGCCGGCACGCTCAACCAGACCTATGGCTACGACATCGGCTTTGCGCAGTGGATGGTCATCGGCCTGCCTATCTCGATCCTGATGCTAGCGATCAGCTGGGTGCTTCTGACCCGCGTCACCATCCGCCTCGAACGCGGCACGATCGAGGGCGCGGACGCGCTCTTCCGCACCGAGCTCGCCAAGCTCGGCGATTGGACACAGCCGCAGATCCGCGTCGGCATCATCTTCGTCCTCACGGCGCTCGCCTGGATCTTCCGCACGCTGCTGCAGGATTTCGTACCCGGCCTCAATGACACCTCGATCGCCATCCTTGCCGCGATTGCGCTGTTCCTCGTGCCGGCCGGTGACGGCAAGGGCGGACCGCTGATCGAATGGCGTCACGTGCTGCGCCTGCCCTGGGGCGTGCTTCTCCTTTTCGGCGGTGGCCTCAGCCTGGCAGCAGCCGTCGTATCGACCGGTCTCGACCAGTGGATCGGCGACCGTCTCGGCTCGATCGTGGGCATCCTGCCGATCCTGGCGGTGGTGGCCGTTGTCTCGCTCGTCGTGCTTCTCCTGACCGAGTTCACGTCCAACACCGCGACCGCCGCGACCTTCCTGCCGTTGCTCGCCGCGCTCGCCGTGTCGCTCGGCGAGAACCCGCTGATGCTGACGGTGCCTGCCGCACTCGCGGCCTCGATGGCCTTCATGCTGCCTGTGGCCACGCCGCCGAACGCGCTCGTCTTCGGCTCCGGCCACGTGACGATCCCGCAAATGGCCACACAGGGCATCTGGCACAATCTGATCGCCCTCGTCCTCCTGACCGGGCTCGGCTACCTGCTGCTGACGATGTTCTTCGGGGTGGTGCCGGGCGAGTTGCCGGACTGGGCGGTAAGGGCCGGCGGCTAAGTCAAGACTGTCGCGCGACCCCCACCCTGTATCCCTCCCCACAAGGGGGAGGGAGTCGCTAGCGTTGGCCCTGGTTCTTTCGGACCCCCTGCCTGGCTAAACCGCATGACTTGAGAGCGCGGCGCCCAACGCCTCCCTCCCCCTTGTGGGGAGGGATACAGGGTGGGGGTCGCGCCTGCTCCGACAAGCCCCAACCTCAATGCAAAATCAGTTCCCCTGTCACGTTCCGCCACTCGCCCGCCGAGATCAGCCGGCGGTGCACATAGCGCACCGAGTGAAGCGGGCCGTCGAGGCTCGTTCGCCAGAAGTCGAGGAAGCGCGTCAGCTCGGGGAATTTGGGCGCTAGGTCGTAGGTCTGCCAGACGAAGGTCTGTATCAGGGAGGGATGGTCGGGCATGCGGTAAAGGATTTCCGCTGTCGTCAGCCCGTAGCCTTCAAGCATCAGTTCCATGTCACGCGCAGTCATGAGTTCCCCTTCATGCCGGTTGCGATGTTGTCCTCCGCGATGTCGATCTTGCCTCGCACCCCGATTCGCGTCTAGAGCACTCAACGCGCGAAGAGCGGAAATTTCCTCGTGATATCAGTATATTGGCAGCGTATGCCTTGGAGTGCTGCTACGGCCTGTTCATCATGGTGCGCACAGCCCAACGTCTAATGTTGTGTGCGGACCGTGGATGATAATAATGCGCCGACTTCGCCAAGGGGCGCTTCAGCCGTCCCGATCAAGAGCAGCTCCCGGGGGAGGATGACTATGTCCGACGTGAAGGTTCACCGCGTTCAGCCAGCCTGGCAGAAGGATGCGCTGATCGACAGGGAAACCTACGAGAAGTGGTATCGCGACTCGGTCAAGGACCCCGAGAAGTTCTGGGGCAAGCACGGCAAGCGGATCGACTGGTTCAAGCCCTACACCAAGGTCAAGAACACGTCCTTCACCGGTAAGGTCTCGATCAAGTGGTTCGAGGATGGCCAGACGAACGTCTCCTACAACTGCATTGACAGGCATCTGAAGAAGCGCGGCGACCAGACGGCGATCATCTGGGAAGGCGACAACCCCTACGACGACAAGAAGATCACCTATAACGAGCTCTACGAGCGCGTCTGCCGGCTTGCGAACGTGCTGAAGGCGAACGGCGTCAAGAAGGGTGACCGCGTCACCATCTACATGCCGATGATCCCCGAGGCGACCTACGCGATGCTCGCCTGCGCACGCATCGGCGCAATCCATTCGGTGGTGTTCGGCGGCTTCTCTCCGGAAGCGCTGGCCGGCCGTATCGTGGACTGCCAGTCGACCTTCGTCATCACGGCCGACGAGGGGCTTCGAGGCGGTCGCCCGATCCCGCTCAAGGAGAACACCGACAAGGCGATCGACATCGCCGCGCGCCAGCATGTGATGGTGAAGAACGTCCTCGTCGTGCGCCGCACCGGCGGCAAGATCGGCTGGACGAACGGCCGTGACCTCTGGTATCACGAGGAGACGGCGGCCGCGAAGCCGGAGTGCAAGCCGGAAAAGATGAAGGCCGAAGACCCGCTCTTCATCCTTTACACCTCCGGCTCGACCGGCAAGCCGAAGGGCGTGCTCCACACCACCGGCGGCTACCTCGTCTACGCCTCGATGACGCACGAATACGTCTTCGACTACCGCGAGGGCGATATCTACTGGTGCACGGCCGATGTCGGCTGGGTCACGGGCCACAGCTACATCGTCTACGGGCCGCTTTCGAACGGCGCCACGACGCTGATGTTCGAAGGCGTGCCGAACTACCCGACTGCGTCCCGCTTCTGGGAAGTCATCGACAAGCACAAGGTCAACATCTTCTACACCGCCCCGACCGCCATCCGCGCCCTGATGGGCGCCGGCGAGGAGCTGGTGAAGAAGACGTCGCGCAAGTCGCTGCGCGTGTTGGGCTCCGTCGGCGAGCCGATCAACCCGGAAGCCTGGGAATGGTACTACCGCGTCGTCGGCAACAAGAAGATCCCGATCGTCGATACCTGGTGGCAGACCGAGACCGGCGGCATCCTGATCAGCCCGTTGCCGGGCGTCACCGACCTGAAGCCGGGCTCGGCAACGAAGCCGCTCTTCGGCATTCAGCCGCAGTTGGTCGACAATGAAGGCGCAGTGCTGGAAGGGGCTGCCGACGGCAATCTCTGCATCATCGATAGCTGGCCCGGCCAGATGCGCACGGTCTACGGCGACCACGAGCGCTTCATCCAGACCTATTTCTCGACCTACAAGGGCAAGTACTTCACCGGCGACGGCTGCCGCCGCGACGAGGACGGCTATTACTGGATCACCGGCCGCGTCGACGACGTCATCAACGTTTCCGGCCACCGCATGGGCACGGCGGAAGTGGAGTCGGCGCTCGTCTCCCACGACAAGGTCTCGGAAGCCGCCGTCGTCGGCTATCCGCACGACCTCAAGGGCCAGGGCATCTACTGCTATGTAACGCTGATGGCCGGCGAGCAGGGTTCCGACGCGCTGCGCAAGGAACTGGTCGCCCACGTTCGAAAGGAGATCGGCCCGATCGCCTCGCCCGACCAAATCCAGTTCGCGCCCGGCCTGCCCAAGACCCGCTCCGGCAAGATCATGCGTCGCATCCTGCGCAAGATCGCGGAGGACGATTTCGGCGCGCTCGGCGACACCTCGACGTTGGCCGATCCCGCTGTCGTGGATGACCTGATCGAGAACCGGCAGAACAAGAAGAAGTAGGCTGGCGGGAACCGTGCGTCCTTCGAGGCTCGCCCGAATGGGCGAGCACTTCAGGATGAGGGAAGTTGGCAGCGGTTTCGCGATTTGCCGCTTTCGGTACTCACCAGTCCTCATCCTGAGGTGCGAGCGCAGCGAGCCTCGAAGGACGAACCTCACCCCACTTGCGCATCCCACCAAACCGCCCCACATTGCTCCCCGTGTTCAACGAAACGAAAGGAGGTGATCCAATGTCGAGTGGTTTCAACCGTAGCGTGGCCCCGGCGGATCGTCCTTTCGGGAAGCAGTCTTCCTGATAGGCGCGTAAAGCGCGGCTGGTGATCGACAGGTCATCGCCAACGGGCCGCGCCACGGACGGAAAACACGAAGGGCCGCTCCATGAGCGGCCCTTTTTCTTGTGCGGCTGGATGGATCGTCAGGCGGTGAGCCGAAGCGGCATCTGGACGAGATTGGTATCGTCCGGCACCAGCGTGTGCGGCTCCTGCTTTTGCTCGTAGGTCCAGACGTCGAACTTCGTCAGCTGATGCGGGCCGAAGGTGTGGATCATCGGAACGTCGGCTGCATCGAGGCCCCGCGCAACGACGACGCGGCCGGTGCGCGGCACATTGTGGCGTGCGTCGTAGGTATACCAGTCGTCGCCGACATAAGCCTCGAACCACGCCGAGAAATCCATCGGCGCCGGATCGGCCGGCACGTTGATGTCGCCGAGATAGCCGTTGACGTAGCGCGCCGGGATGTTGAGCGCGCGGCAGAACGCAACAGCAAGGTGCGCGAAGTCGCGGCAGACCCCCACGCGCTCGTCATAGGCCTGCCCGGCCGTCCGCGAGCAGCGCGCATAGCTGTATCCGAAGGAGATGCGCTCATGCACATAATCGCAGATCGCCTGCACGCGCTGGTGGCCGCCCTCGATATGGCCGAAGAGCTTCCAGGCGAGCGGGCTCAGGTGATCTGACTCGCAATAGCGGCTGCCGAGCAGGTAGCGCAGCGTTCCGGCGGGAAGTTCCTCGACGGGAACGATCCTTGCGTCCTCATCGTAGGTGTCCGCCTTGCCGCTATCCTGCACGACTGCGTCGTATCGGATCGTGAGCTTGCCTGGCGCTGCGAGAATGCGACGGCGACGATTGCCGAAGGAATCAACATGGCTCGTCGTCGGCAGCGGCGGTGAAAAGGATATGCCGCGTTCCCACCGGATGTCCGCACGACGATCCGGATGGATTTCGAGTGCAGTCATGAGGGGGGTTGGCTGGGTCAGTTCGACACCCAGTTCATAGCCGAGTCGGATCAGCATCGCGGTCACCATGTACGAGAGACGTTGACGATCAAACGTCCACCCGCGCGCCTTGTTCCGCTTCTACAACCGCCGAACTGCGATTTGGATGCAATTTCGCATTGCACAATGTCATTTGACATAACGTGCTGAAAACGCGGGCTGAATGAGGCCGTTCTTCCGCCCGTGAACCATCAGAAATCGGTTGCGATACCCTTCACCTCCCAATCACCGTAGCGGGCAGGGTCCAGTCCTTTGGGGCCGCCGATTTCACGCGCCTGCGCCCTGCTCTCCGCTTCCGCCGCAGCACGTCTCGCCTCGGCTTCGGCAAGCGCCCGCTCTGCGGCTGGCGACAGCGCCTTGGCTGGCTTTTCCTCGGGCAACTCGTCCACGCAAGAACTCCAGGATTGAAAGGTTTCGATCAGCTACCCATCATATAGGCACGCGGCAGCCCTTGCCGAGACCTCGTGGAGTTTCAATCGATGAACGTCGTGCGTACCGCCATGCTGCTCGCCTTCATGACCGCGCTCTTCATGGGCGTCGGCTATCTGATCGGCGGGTCGGGCGGCATGATGATCGCCTTTGTCGTCGCGGCCGGCATGAACCTGTTCTCCTACTGGAATTCCGACAAGATGGTCCTGCGCATGAACAACGCCGTCGAAGTCGACGAGCGCAGCGCGCCGGAATATTACGGCATCGTGCGCCAGCTCGCCGAGCGCGCCAACCTGCCGATGCCCAAGGTCTACCTGATCGACAATCCTCAGCCGAACGCCTTTGCGACGGGTCGCAACCCGCAGAACGCCGCGGTTGCGGCCACGACCGGGCTGCTCCAGCGCCTGTCGCGCGAGGAAGTCGCTGGCGTCATGGCCCATGAGCTTGCCCATGTGCAGAACCGCGACACGCTGATCATGACCATTACCGCCACGCTTGCCGGCGCGATTTCGATGCTCGGCAACTTCGCCTTCTTCTTCGGCGGGGCGCGCAACAACAACAATCCGCTCGGCATCATTGGCGTACTGGTCGCCATCATTGTCGCGCCGCTGGCGGCCATGCTCGTGCAGATGGCGATCAGCCGCACCCGCGAATATTCGGCCGACCGCCTTGGCGCGCAAATCTGCGGGAACCCGCTCTGGCTGTCCTCAGCGCTCCAGAAGATTGCGTCGGCTGCCAGCCGCATCCGCAACGACCAGGCCGAGCGCAATCCGGCCACCGCGCACATGTTCATCATCAACCCGCTCCATGGCGAGCGCATGGACAATCTGTTTTCCACGCACCCGAACACGGAGAACCGCGTCCGCGCGCTGGAAGCCATGACAGGTGAGTTTCAGCAGCAGGCACCTGCGCCGGAAGCCGTCGCCCCCTCCGGTCCCGGCCCCTGGGGCCGCGGCGGTGGCAACACGCCGCGCGGCCCATGGTCGTGAGCGGCGTAAAGCGCCGGTCCCCCCGCGCCGAAACCCGTGACACGAGCCCGGCCGCTGACAGGCCGGGCCTCGCCGCACGCCGAGCCGCGGCACGGCTGCTGGCGGCCGTCATCGACAAGAAGACGCCGCTCGACGCGCTCACAGACGACGAGCACGGCCATCCCGACTATCTGGCGCTCGAGCCGCGTGACCGCTCGCTGGTACGCGCGATCCTCGCCTCCGCGCTCCGCTTCCGCGGCACGATCGAGGCGCTGATCGCGGCCCGGCTCGACCGGCCTTTGCCCGGCAACGCCGCGACGCTGTCGCATCTGCTGCACGTCGCCGCCGCGCAGATCCTCTTCCTCGACGTGCCCGACAGCGCGGCGGTCGACCTCGCCGTCAGCCACGCGCAGGCCGACCCGCGCACGCGGCGTTTTGCGAGCCTCGTCAACGCCGTCCTGCGCGAGATCGGCCGCCGCAAGGAGCGCGCCCTTCCCGCGGCCAGCGCATCGGCGAAGGACGCGCCGGACTGGTTCGTGGCCATGCTTGAACAGGCTTACGGCTCCGAGCGTGCCACTTCGATCCTCGCCATCCACCGCGTGGAAGCTCCTGCAGACCTGACGGTGCGCAGCGAGCCCGAACACTGGGCGGAGGCCTTCGGCGGCATCGTGCTGCCGACCGGCAGCGTCCGCCTCGCGCGCCTGCCCTCTTCCGTGCCCAACATGGAAGGCTTCGAGGACGGCGCATGGTTCGTGCAGGATGCCGCTGCGGCCCTGCCGGCGCGCCTTCTCGGCGACATTGCCGGCAAGCGGGTGCTCGACATGTGCGCGGCACCTGGAGGCAAGACGGCGCAGCTGGCGCTTGCCGGCGCACGCGTCACCGCACTCGAAAAATCGGCGAGCCGCGCAAGGCGCCTTGCCTCGAACCTCGATAGGCTGAAGCTCCTGGCCGAGATCGTCACGGGTGATCTTTTCACCTACCAGCCGTCGGAGCCCTTCGACGCCGTGCTGCTTGATGCGCCGTGTTCGTCGACCGGCACGATCCGCCGCCATCCCGACGTTCCCTGGACGAAGTCCGACGAGGACATCCAGGCGCTTGCCGCGCTGCAGCGGCGGATGTTCGACCACTCGGTCGGCTTCGTGAAGCCGGGGGGCGTGCTCGTCTTTTCAAACTGCTCGCTTGACCCGCGCGAAGGCGAGGCGATGGTCGAAGCGGCCCATGCCGCCCGCACCGACCTTGTTGCCGATCCGATCGCGCCGGACGAGCTTCCCGGCATCGCCGATTTCGTCACGGCGGACGGCCATCTGCGCACGACACCCGACGGTCTTGCCCATGCCGATCCTGCGCTTGCCGGCCTTGACGGCTTCTTCGCCGCGCGTTTCCGGCGGATATGACGCCACGGCGGGCGCAGTCCGGCAGTTTTTGCCTTCGCAGTTAACCCTGAATCGACTAGACGGTAGCCAACCCGGAGGGCGCCGTTGGCGAAGATCCGCGACAGGATCCCGAAGAACTGGCTTTTGCTGGGCTCGACGCTGACGCGTCGGGCCAGGCGTCGCCTGCGCACGGGTCCGGTCCACCGGCTGCGCTTCATCGGCCCAACGCCCGAGCGGGTGCTGATCGCGCCGCCGGACCTGCGCATCGCCGACCGTCAGATGGCGTCGGAATTCTACCACGGGCGGTATCTACTCGCCGGCCAGATGGTGGAGACCAACGGTGTCTCGCCCTTCCTCGTCCAGAACGCCAAGCTGCGCTGGCTGCAGTCGCTGCACTCCTTCCGCTGGCTGCGCCATATGCGCGCGGCGGGCACCGAGCTCGCGGCCGCCAACGCCCGCTCGCTTCTCACCGACTGGATCCGCCATTCCGGCCGCCGCATCGAGGGCCCGGCCTGGGAGCCCTCGATCGTTGCGCGTCGCATCGTCGCCTGGCTGCAGCACTCGACGGTGCTCCTCCAAGGGGCGGACTACGCCTTCTACCGCGCCTTCCTGAAGCTGCTTGCCGTCCAGATCCGCTATCTGCGCGCCATGGCGCCGGACATGGCCGCCGACGAGGAGCGCCTGCGCGCCCGCATTGCCCTGTCGCTCGCCGCCCTGTCGCTCCCTGTTGGGCCGACCACGCTGCGCAACGCGACCAAGGCGCTGGCCGAGGAACTGGAGGCGCAGATCCTGCCCGACGGCGGGCACATCTCGCGCAACCCGGCGGCGATCATGGAGCTGCTGCTCGACCTCATCCCGCTGCGCCATACCTATTCGAACCAGGGCCAGAACCCGCCCGAAGCCGTCATCGTCGCTGTCGAGCGCATGCTGCCGGCGCTGCGCTCGCTTCGCCACCGCGACGGCGCGCTGGCCCGGTTCAACGGCATGGGCGTGACGATCCACGACCGCATCGCCGCCATCCTCCACCATGACGACACGGGCGCCCGCCCGCTCAGCCACGCGCCCTATTCCGGCTATCACCGGCTGGCGCTGGGCGAGACGGTCGTGATCGCCGACGTCGGCGCAGCCCCGCCCTTCGAGGCCGCGCGCAACGCGCAGGCGGGCGCGCTCGCCTTCGAGATGTCCTCGGGCCGGCACCAGTTCATCGTCAATTGCGGCATGGACCCGCGTGCCGCCGACGAGTTCAAGATGCTCTCGCGCGCCACCGCCTCGCACTCGACCGCGATCGTCAACAACGCAACCTCGGCCGAGACCACGGTTCCGCCGCGGCTGAAGCCGTACTACGGCAACCAGGTCGTCCAGGGTCCGAACGAGGTTGTCACCAAGCGTACCGATGCCGCAGGCAGCCAGGGCTTCATCGCGCGCCACGACGGATATGCCCAGCGCTACGGCTACTATCACGAGCGCGAGCTGGCCTTGTCGGCCGGCGGCGACATTCTCGACGGCTGCGACCGTGTTTTCCGCCCGCGTCGGGCGCAGGCCGATACCGGCGGCAGCGACCGCGTCGACATCCGCTTCCACCTGCATCCCGATGTGGGCCTGTTCCGCAACCGCGAGGATCTGCTCGTGCTGAAGGCCGCCGACGGCGAGACCTGGACCTTCGAATGCGAGGACGTCCAGCCGCATGTCGAGGAATCGATCTTCTTCGCCGCGCTCGGCGGCGCGGTGCGCTCGCGCCAGATCGTGCTCTCCTTCCCCGCCGGCGACATCCCCAAGATCGTCTGGCGCTTCACACGCACGGCGGCAGGCGCGCGGCGCGCGGGATAGTCGTCTGCGCCGCGTTCCCATGCGGCACCGGCTGTGCTAGGCGCGGGCCTTCGCCCTGAACGCCTTGCCCACCGGGAGACCTTTCCCTTGGCCGTTTCCTCCAAGAACATCCCCGCGCCCGACCGCGTCGCCGTCAAGCGCGCTTTGATCTCCGTCTCCGACAAGACCGGTCTTGCCGACCTCGTGCGCGCGCTAGCCGCTGCCGGCGTCGAGATCGTGTCGACGGGCGGGACCGCGAAAGCGATCGCGGCCGAGGGCATCGCAGTGCGTGACGTCTCCGAACTGACGGGGTTTCCGGAGATCATGGACGGCCGCGTGAAGACGCTGCATCCGGGCGTGCATGGCGGCCTGCTCGCCATTCGTGACGATGCCGAGCACAAGGCGGCGATGGCCGAGCACGGGATCGGCGCGATCGACCTCGCAATCGTCAGCCTCTACCCCTTCGAGGAGGTGCGCGCGGCAGGCGGCGACTATGCGACGACGGTCGAGAACATAGACATCGGCGGTCCGGCGATGATCCGCGCGGCGGCCAAGAACCATGCCTATGTCTCGATCCTGACCGACCCAGCCGACTATGCCGATTTCATCGCGGCGCTAAAGGAAGGCAACGGCACCGTTGAGCTTGACCTGCGCAAGCGCCTCGCCGCCAAGGCCTATGCACGCACCGCTGCCTATGACGCGGCGATCTCCGGCTGGTTCGCGGACGAACTCGCGATCGACCATCCGACCTGGCGCTCCTTTGCCGGCAAGCTCGCAAGCGTCATGCGCTACGGCGAGAACCCGCACCAGAATGCCGGCTTCTACGTCACCGGCGACCGCCGGCCTGGCGTCGCCACCGCGCGGCAGCTCCAGGGCAAGCAGCTTTCCTACAACAACATCAACGACACCGACGCCGCCTTCGAGCTCGTCGGCGAGTTCGATCCCGCCCGCACCGCCGCCGTCGCGATCATCAAGCATGCCAATCCCTGTGGCGTGGCCGAAGGCGAAACGCTCGCCGACGCCTATCGCAAGGCGCTGGCCTGCGACCCCGTCTCTGCCTTCGGCGGCATTGTGGCGCTCAATCGCAAGCTCGATCTCGAATCCGCCGAGGAGATCGCGAAGATCTTCACCGAAGTGATCGTCGCGCCTGACGCCAGCGACGAGGCGATCGCGCTGCTCTCGGCCAAGAAGAACCTCCGCCTGCTCCTGACCGGCGGCCTCCCCGATCCGCGCGCAGCCGGCCGCATCGTGCGGTCGGTCGCTGGCGGCCTGCTCGTCCAGGATCGCGACAACGCGGTCGTCGACGATTTCGACCTCAAGGTCGTGACCAAGCGTGCGCCTGATGCCCGCGAGATGGCGGATCTGAAATTCGCCTTCCGCGTCGCCAAGCACGTCAAGTCGAACGCCATCGTGTATGTCCGCGATCTCGCCACCGTCGGCGTCGGCGCCGGCCAGATGAGCCGCGTCGATTCCGCCCGGATTGCGGCCCGCAAGGCGGAAGACGCGGCCACCGCCTCAGGCAGCACCGAGCCCCTGACCCGCGGCTCGGTCGTCGCTTCGGACGCCTTCTTCCCCTTCGCCGACGGCCTGCTCGCCGCCGTCGAAGCTGGCGCCACCGCCGTCATCCAGCCGGGCGGCTCGATGCGCGACGACGAGGTCATCGCCGCTGCAGACGAGCACGACCTCGCCATGGTCTTCACCGGCACCCGCCATTTCCGGCATTGAAGTGCCGCGGGGGCGGGATCAACCCGTCTCGCCATGCCTGCTCTTCACGAAGGGCAGCAGCGCCAGGCCGATGAGGAACAGGACGATGATCGGCGTCACGCCGATGCGCTGGGCGTCTTCGGGCGAGAGGCCGAGGCCTTCGCGGGCGGCAAGCGTCGTCACGAAGGCGATCGAGAGCGGCCCGAGGAAGCTCGTCGCTTTGCCTGACAGCGCGTAGAGCCCGAAAGCTTCCGTGACGCGGTCCTTGTCGACCTGATCGACGAGGAGCGTTCGTGACGCAGCCTGGATCGATCCGCCGGCCGCGCCGATCAGCGAGCCAGCGACATAGAAGGCGATGTCCGGCGCGTTGCTCGCCGCGCCAAGCGTGATGAACAGCACCTGTGTCGGCGTCGTGGAGATCACGAGCAGGCAGCAGAGTGACAGGATCACCGCGCTCCATCCGACCACCACCTTCGGGCCGAAGCGCTGGTCGATGCGCCCGCCGATCCACGCGCCGAGCGCGCCGGTGATGTTGGCGAGGATGCCGAAGATGCCGATCTGGATGATCGACCAGCCGAGCACGCCGGCCGCATAGATGCCGCCGAAGGTGTAGAGCGCGTTGAGCGCGTCGCGGTAGAACATCGACGAGATCAGGAACGAGAAATAGCTGCGCTCCGAAGGCAGCCGCCTGAGCGTCTCCCCGAGCTTCGCCAGCCCCTGCCGCACTGCGCCCACGATCGCGGGCTTGCGCGCGACGTCCGGCGTGAAGAAGAACATCGGCAGCATGAAGACGAGGTACCAGATCGCCGTCAGCGGCCCGGAGGCGCGATCGCCCTCGCGCATCACCGGATCGAGCCCCAGGATCGGTTCGAGCCCGAGCAGCGTCCGGCCCGTCTCCGGCGAGGCCGACATGAAGCCGAGCACGACGACGAGCGAGATCAGCCCACCGATGTAGCCCAGCCCCCAGGACGAGCCGGAAAGCCGCCCGAGTTCCGAACGCGGCACCAGTGTCGGCATCATCGCATTGTTGAAGACGGCGGCATATTCCATGCCGAAGACCGCCAGCGCGATGACGATCAGCATCCACCACAGGCTTTCCATGCCCGGCACCGCATACCAGAGCAGGAAGCAGGCGGTCGCGCCGATGATCGAGAAGCCCGCGATCCAGGGCTTGCGCGGACCCGTGGTGTCGGCAATCGCGCCGAGCACGGGCGAGGAAAACGCGATGATGATGCCGCCGATGCCGGTCGCCCAGCCCCACAGCGCCTGGCCCGTCGCCGGATCAGGCGCGACGGCGGCCGCGAAATAGGGCGCGAAGACGAAGGTGATGATGAGCGTGTGAAAGGGCTGCTGAGCCCAGTCGAAGAGCATCCACCCCCAGATGGCCTTGCGGGGGGCCCTGCCCTCGCCTGCAACGCTTGTTAAGCTCACCCGCCCCTCCCCCGTCACCGGTCAAGCCCGCGCTATTGTCCGAGATCGCCCATCAGTCCGGCTGCGACCGTCATGCGCGAGACCGTGATGTCGCCGGTTTCCGTCAGGCTCTGCAAGCGCTCGCGTGTCCGCTCGACGCGGCTTCCCCCGGCTTTCAGCCAGTCTTCTACCGGAGTGCGCCCCTTGCCGTTCCGGGTAAGTGCGGCAACCGTGATGTCGCGCCGGGCCGTGCTGATCGCATCGGTCGCGCGCGACAGCGCAAGCCCGTCATAGTAGTCGCTCGGGCTGATCGCGCGCGCCGCATCCGCGATGCGTCCGATGCGGAAGGCCTCGGTGACGGCGAAGAACGCGCGTGCCGCCGTTGCCAGTTCGCTGCCTGCCCGTTCGGCCACCCGCGCGATGTCGGGAATGAGCTCGGCGACGTGCAGGAAAGCGATGCGCTTGGCGAGTTCGTCCGGCGCGCCGGATTTAGACAGGGCAAACGCGCGTTCCACCTGCCGCTCGCGGATCGTTTCCGGCAGCATGTCGGGCAGCTTCGGCTCGAGTGCGCGGCGCGCCTTGCGCAGCGCCTCGACGCGGTCCGCCAGCGGGCGCGCCACGGTATCGTTCTTCAGGAACCAGGCCGTTTCGGCATGGATCAGCCGCCCGACGCCCTGGTAGAGCCCGATCTGAGCTTGGCCGTCGATCCTGCCGTCCAGCGCATCGATCGCCGCGTAGAGTTCCGGAAGCTCGTAGCCATCGCGCACCGTCACATAGGCCGCCACCACATCGGCGGATGAGCGCCCGGTCAAATCCTGCAGCCGGCTGACGAAAGTCGGCCCGCCGCGGTTGATGGCATCATTGGCAAGCCGCGTCGCGATGATCTCGCGATGCAGCCGGTGGCTGCGGATCGGATCGGCATAGGCCTTGCGCATCGCCGGCGGGAAATAGGCCATCAGCTCGTGATCGAGCCATCCATCGTCCGGCACGCCGCTGTCGACCACGTCGTCGAGGAGCACGATCTTGGCGTAGGCGAGAAGGACACCGAGTTCGGCGCGTGTCAGGCAGCGCCCGTCCTGCTGGCGCTCGGCCATTTCGTTGGTGGACGGCAGCGTCTCGACCTCGCGGTCGAGCAGGCCGCGATCCTCCAGCGCCTCCATGAAACGTTCCTGGTGGCCGAGATCGTTTGGCCCGCGATCGCTCGCCAGCGACAGCGCCAGCGTCTGGCGATAATTGTTCTCGAGCACCAGCGCGGCGACGTCGTCCGTCATCTCGGCCAGAAGCGTGTTGCGCTTCTCGCGCTTCAGGTCGCCCGCCTTCATCGGGATCGCGAGCGCGATCTTGATGTTGACCTCGACGTCGGAGGAATTCACGCCCGCCGAATTGTCGATCGCGTCCGAATTGCAGCGCCCGCCAGACTGGCCGTATTCGATACGCGCGCGCTGGGTCATGCCGAGATTGGCGCCCTCGCCAACGACCTTGGCGCCGACCTCGCTGCCCGTGATCCGGATCACGTCGTTGGCCTTGTCGCCGACGTCCCCATTGGTTTCGCCGCTGCCGCGCACATAGGTGCCGATGCCGCCGAACCAGAGCAGGTCGACCCTGGCCTTCAGGATCGCCTGCATGATCTCGTTGGGCGAGGCGGTCGTCTTGCCGAGCCCGATGGCGTCGGCCGCGGCCTGCGACAGTGTGATGGACTTCTGCTGCCGCGACACGACGATGCCGCCTTCGGAGAGCTTGTCCTTGTCGTAGTCCTGCCAGCTCGACTGCGGCTTTTCGAACAGCCGCTTCCGCTCCGTAAACGAGGCTTCCATGTCCGGGTTCGGATCAATGAAGATGTCGCGATGATCGAACGCCGCGATGAGCCTGATCGCCGGCGACAGGAGCATGCCATTGCCGAACACATCGCCCGACATGTCGCCGACGCCGACCACCGTGAACGGGTCCTGCTGGATGTCGCGGTTCATCTCGCGGAAATGGCGCTTCACCGCTTCCCAGGCGCCGCGGGCGGTGATGCCCATCTTCTTGTGGTCGTAGCCGGCCGAACCGCCGGACGCGAAGGCATCGTCGAGCCAGAAGCCGTGCTCCTGGCTGATGCCGTTCGCCGTGTCGGAGAACGTCGCCGTGCCCTTGTCGGCCGCCACCACGAAATAGGGATCGTCGCCATCGTGGCGCACGACGTCCTTCGGCGGCACGACCTTCCCACCATCGAGATTGTCGGTGATCGAGAGGAGCGAGGAGATGAAATTGATGTAGGCGTTGCGCCCGGCCTCGAAGATGTCCTGCCGGCTGCCGCCCGCCGGAAGTCGCTTGGGATAGAACCCGCCCTTGGCGCCGACCGGCACGATGACGGCGTTCTTGACCTGCTGCGCCTTGACGAGGCCGAGCACCTCCGTCCGATAGTCCTGCGCGCGGTCCGACCAGCGCAGGCCGCCGCGCGCGACCGGGCCGAACCGCAGGTGCACGCCCTCGACCTCCGGGCCGAACACGAAGATCTCCCGCCACGGTCGCGGCTCGGGCAAGCCCTGCAGCGCCTTGGAATCGAACTTGATGGCGAGCGAGACGTTTGCCGCCCGCTCGGCATAGAAATTCGTGCGAAGGCTCGACTGCACGAGGTTTAGGAGCCGGCGAACGATCGCGTCGTCGTCGATGTTGGGCACGTTGGCGAGCGCGTCCTCGATCGCCTGTGAGGCCTTATCCTGTTCTGCTTGGCGCTCGCCCTTCATGGCCGGGTCGAAGCGGGCATCGAACAGCGCGAACAGCGCCTTCGCGATCGCCGGGTAGCGGTTGAGCGTCGATGCGATGAAGTCCTGGCTCTGCGGTATTCCCGCCTGCTGGAGATATCGTCCATAGGCGCGAAGAACCGCGATCTTCGAGGCGCCCAGACCGGCCGTCAGCACCAGCCCCGCATAAGCGTCGCCATCTGTGCGGCCGTTCCAGGCCGAGAGAAACACCTCCTCGATCAGCGCCCCGCCATCGGCGAGGTCGAGCTCCGCGCCGTTTGCTGTCTCCAGCTCCATGTCGTGCAGGAAGACCGAATCCCAGTCCTCCTGCCGCACCTCGAAGGTGCGCTCGGAAATGACGCGGAAGCCCATATTTTCGAGAAGCGGTACGCGCTGCGAGAGCGCGACCGGCTCGCCATGGTGATAGATCTTCAGCGAGACGTGGCTGGCACTTTCGCCATCACCGCGCGCGAAATCGATCGCGATGCGATTGTCAGGCCCGAGCGCCGCGATCCGCTGCGCATCGATGAGTGCCGTCTCGGGAGAAAACGAATTGCGGTAGGATTGCGGAAAACCGCCCGCCAGCCGCGCGAGCGCCGGGTCGGCACCCGACTCGGTGACGGCCTCACGGATGCCGTCGTCCCAGGTTCGTACGATGTCGCGGATGCCGGCTTCGAGGTCGGCGCTGGCGGGGCGCGGCGCCGCCTCCTCGTCGGAGCGGCCGAGAATGAAGTGCACGCGCGCCAGCGAGCCTTCCGGAAACGCAGGATAGAAGGCCGACAGATGCCCGCCGAAGCGGGCGACGAGGAAGGCCGCGATCTTCTCGCGCACGATGGAATCGTAGCGGTCGCGCGGCACGAAGACGAGGACCGACACGAAGCGGTCGAACTGGTCGACGCGGTAGAGCACGCGTACCCGCGGCCGCTCGCCCAGCGCTAGGATCGCATTGGCGTGGCGCTCCAGCGTCTCCTTGTCGATCTGGAAGAGTTCGTCGCGCGGATAGCTTTCCAGCACGTTGATCAGCGCCTTGCCCGAATGATCGCTCGCATCGAAGCCGGACGCTTCGATGACCGACGCGGCCTTCGATCGCAGATGGGGGATCTTCAGGACGGAACGCGTATAGGCTGTCGACGTGAAGAGCCCGACAACCCGCAATTCACCCTTCAGCCTGCCCTTCTCGTCGAAAGTCTTCACCCCGACATAGTCGAGATAGATGCGGCGGTGCACGACCGACTTGGCGTTTGCCTTGGTCACGATCAGCGGCTCGGGCCCGTACAGGAAATTGCGAATCTCCGGCGTGGTGTGCACGGGCTCCTCGCCGCGCCGCAGCACGCGCACGTCGGGATCTGAGAGAATGCCGAGCCCGGCCTTGTCCGATCGTTCCAGCGTGCCGCTCTTTGCGCCACCCTTGTAGCGAAGCTCGCGCATGCCGAGGAACGTGAAATTGTCGTCGCGCAGCCATTCGAGAAAGGCGATCGCCTCATCGAGCAGCGCGCGGTCGAGATCGATCGGCAGATAGCGATAGTCGCTGATCGCCTGGTCGAGCCGGGCCAGCATCGGCTTCCAGTCTGAGACCGCGGCTTCCACCTGCGACAAGACGAAATCGAGCCGGCCGGCGAGCGCCTCGCACTCCGCATCGTCGAGCTTCGGCACATGGACGTGGATGACGCTGACCCGGTCGCAATCGGCCGCGACTGGCGCGTGGCCCGCCTCACCCACAAGCTCGGCAATCCCGGACTTGCCATGTCGCACCAGCAAGACCGGGTGCAGCACCAGGCTCGCCTCGCCCGCACCCGTGCCGATCTCGCCGGTGATGGAATCGAACAGGAACGGCTTGTTGTCGTTGACGACCGTGATGACGGTCTGCGGCCGCCCCTGCCGGACGATCTCGCCCGAATTGTCGATCGCCACGACGGACTGGCCGCGCTTGTGGCGCTTCAGCGCCGCATGGGCAAGCTGGGCGGCTGCCTTCAGCGTCGCCTCGTCATAGGCTTCGAGGTCTTCCCGCGGCGCGCGCGCCTTCATCAGGTCGAGGAGCCGGCTCGGCGCGTCCTTCGTGTCCGAACCTGCCTTTGCCGACTTGCCCGATGTGGCTTTCGCCATTCATCTTCCTCCCGAAGCATTGATTTTGGCCTATGCTAACAGACTGGCCTCGTTTGGCGACAGCGCGAGGCCGCGAGATGCTTGATGAACGAGCACGGCGACAGGGAGATGACGCGATGAGCGAGAAGGTGACGGCGCTGGACCTGCCGATGGCGGACCTTTCGGAGGGCACGAAAGCCTATTTCGCAAAATGCGAGGAAAAGCTCGGCATGGTGCCGAACGTGCTCAAGGCCTACGCCTTCGACGAGAAGAAGCTGCGCGCCTTCACCGACATGTACAACGACCTCATGCTGGGCGAATCGGGCCTGACGAAGCTGGAACGCGAGATGATCGCGGTCGCCGTCTCCAGCGTGAACCATTGCTATTACTGCCTCACCGCCCATGGCGCGGCCGTGCGCCAGCTCTCCGGCGATCCTGCGCTGGGCGAGATGATGGTCATGAACTACCGCGCGGCGGACCTCACCCCGAAGCAGACGGCCATGCTCGACTTCGCCGTCAAGCTCACCGAGCGGCCGGACCTGATCGTCGAGGCCGACCGGCAGGCGCTGCGCGACCACGGCTTCACCAATCGCGACATCTGGGACATCGCCTCGACCGCGGCCTTCTTCAACATGTCCAACCGCGTCGCCGCCGCCACCGACATGCGCCCCAACGCCGAGTACCATTCGCTGGCGCGGTAGCCCGCGTTGCGCGGAGGCGGCCGAAGGACTATTTTTGCGTCAATCGCGTCAGGATGCTGCCGATGAAAACCGTCGTCGCCTTCGAAGACAAGAAGTCGCTTTCCGCCTTGCTCGACCTCGTAGAAAAGGGAGACGAGGTCACCATCACGCGTGCCGGCCGCCCTGTGGCGCGGCTTGTGGCGTCGGAACCGGACTTCGATCGCGAAGGAGCGCATCGGACGGCGGCGGAAATCAAGGAGATGCGCAAGGGAGTTACGCTCGGCGGCATTGCACTCAGGGACCTGATAGAAGACGGCCGCCGGTGACGCTCGTCCTCGATGCGTCCACGACCTTGTCCTGGTACTTCGAAGATGAACAGTCGGCCAAGGCAGATGCGATCCTGGACATGATCATCCGGACGCGAGCCTTTGTGCCGGGCATCTGGCCGCTTGAAATCGCCAACAGCCTCAGGTCCGGTCTACGACGCGGGCGTTTGACGAAGGACTATCGAGACTCTGTGATCGTCAAGCTCCGGACGCTGCCGATCATCATCGATCCGGACACGGCTGATGTTGCGTGGCAAGCTACCCTGCGGCTGTCCGACGCTCATGATCTGAGCGTTTACGACGCGGCCTATCTCGAACTCGCCCAGCGCTTGCGCCTGCCGCTCGCGACCCTCGACGCCAAACTGAAAACGGCGGCCGAAGCGGCCGCCGTCGAGATCGTCTAGATATGGTTCTGACGGTTTAAGCCGCGCCGGCGGACTTGGCCGACTTCTCGAATCGCTTGCGCTCGTTGGGGTCGAGGTAGAGCTTGCGCAGCCGGATGGTCTTCGGCGTGACTTCGACCAGCTCGTCATCCTGGATCCAGGCCAGCGCGCGCTCCAGCGTCATGCGGATCGGCGGGGTGAGGCGCACGGCCTCGTCCTTGCCGGCGGCACGGATGTTGGTGAGCTTCTTGCCCTTCAGCACGTTCACTTCGAGATCGTTGTCGCGGCTGTGGATGCCGATGATCATGCCCTGATAGACCTTGACGCCGGCGTCGATGACCATCGGCCCGCGATCTTCCAGGTTCCACATGGCGAACGCGACGGACTCGCCGGAATCGTTCGAGATGAGCACGCCGTTCGTGCGCTGGGCGATGTCGCCCTTGTAGGGCTGGTAGGAGTGGAACAGGCGGTTCATCACGGCCGTGCCGCGCGTATCCGTCAGAAGCTCCGACTGGTAGCCGATGAGGCCGCGCGTCGGCGCCAGGAAGACGAGACGCTGGCGGTCGCCGCCCGACGGGCGCAGCTCGACCATCTCGGCTTTCCGTTCGCTCATCTTCTGCACGACGATGCCCGAATGCTCCTCGTCAACGTCGATCACAACCTCTTCGATCGGCTCCAGCACGTCGCCGCTCTCGTCCTTCTGCATCACGACGCGCGGACGCGAGACGGCGAGTTCGAAGCCCTCGCGACGCATCGTCTCGATGAGAACGGCCAGCTGCAATTCGCCGCGGCCGGACACGTAGAACGAATCCTTGTCGGTGGACTCCTCGATCTTCAGCGCGACATTGCCTTCGGCTTCCTTGAGCAGACGATCGCGGATGACGCGGCTCGTCACCTTGTCGCCTTCGGTGCCGGCAAGCGGCGAATCGTTGACGATGAAGGACATGGTGACGGTCGGCGGGTCAATCGGCTGCGCCTGCAGCGGCTCTGTGACGGACGGGTCGCAGAACGTGTCGGCGACGGTGCCCTTGGACAGGCCGGCGATGGCGACGATATCGCCCGCATGCGCCTCTTCGATCGGCTGGCGCTCGAGGCCGCGGAAGGCGAGGATCTTCGAGACGCGGCCGTTTTCCAGAAGCGAGCCGTCATGGTGCAGCACCTTGACCGCCTGGTTCGGCTTGACCGTGCCCGAAGCGATACGGCCGGTAATGATGCGGCCGAGGAAGGGGTTCGCCTCGAGGATCGTGCCGATCATGCGGAACGGCCCCGGCTCCACTGTCGGCTCCGGCACATGCTTGAGCACGAGGTCGAAGAGCGGCGCCAGGCGCTGTTCCTTTGGGCCTTCCGGCGCTTCGGCCATCCAGCCGTCGCGGCCGGACCCGTAGAGAATCGGGAAGTCGAGCTGCTCGTCGGTCGCATCAAGCGCTGCGAAGAGGTCGAACACCTCGTTGACGACCTCGACATGGCGCGCGTCCGGGCGGTCGATCTTGTTGATCGCGACGATCGGGCGAAGACCGACCTTCAACGCCTTGCCGACGACGAACTTCGTCTGCGGCATCGGACCTTCGGCGGCGTCCACCAGCACGATCGCGCCGTCCACCATCGACAGGATGCGCTCCACCTCGCCGCCGAAATCGGCGTGGCCGGGCGTATCGACGATGTTGATGCGCGTATCCTTCCAGTCGACCGAAGTCGCCTTGGCCAGGATGGTGATGCCGCGCTCCTTTTCGAGATCGTTGGAGTCCATCGCGCGCTCGGCGACGCGCTGGTTCTCGCGGAACGAGCCCGACTGCTTGAGGAGTTCGTCGACGAGGGTCGTCTTGCCATGGTCGACGTGCGCGATGATCGCGATGTTGCGGAGCTTCATTGGCGGTTCCGGGAGTTTGGGGGGCGCCGCGGAGATCGCGCGGCCTGTTCGTCTGGGCGCGCTCTTACAGGGTTTTTCGCATTTGCGAAAGCCGTTGCGTCAGCGCGCGCCCGACAGGCGGTTTTTGGTCCACCGGGAACCATCCTTCGCGCCCCTCATTATCGGGGCGACGGATCAAAGGGGCTTGATGATGTCCACCAGCAGAATTCTCGCAGCCTTCGCTGCAACTCTTCCGATTGCGGCAGTCGGCATCGGCTTTCTTGCGCTGAACGGCCTCGGCGCGGCAGAAGCAGCCGGCCCGGTGGCTGGCGGCGTCGAGATTGCCGACGTCTCACCCGACGCCTGCACCCGCGCCACATGGCCGAACATCCCTGCCAAGTGCCTCGAAGGCACAAACGGCCAGTTGCGCCGCGTGACGGTTCTCAGCGCCTTCTGAGGGCCTAAAGGATGGCCGGCGCGACGCTGGTCAGCAGGAACTGCCGGATGAAGAAGATGATCAGGAGGACGACGATCGGCGAGATGTCGATGCCGCCCAGGTCAGGCAGCAGCCGACGGATCGGTCCGAGCACCGGCTCCGTCACCCGAAACAGCATGTTTCCGATCGCGCCCACCACCTGATTGCGCGGATTGACGACGTTGAAGGCATACAGCCAGGAGAAGATCGCCGACAGGATGATCAGCCACCAGAAGATGTCGAGCGCGAGCACGATCGTTTGGATGAGGGCGAGCATCGATGATCCTTCTGATGAGCCGGCGCGCGCCTGCGCCGGACGGCCTGTGAGCCGACATGTAGCCAGCCCTCCCGCAACCGGCAAGACCGCAAGCCGACACGCCCGCGCGAGCGCTTGACACGCGCGAGCCCCCAACCCTAAATGCCGCCACCGGCGATCGGGGCTGTAGCTCAGTTGGGAGAGCGCGTCGTTCGCAATGACGAGGTCAGCGGTTCGATCCCGCTCAGCTCCACCAGCCGGTTTATTCTCAAAAACCTACTATGACCTCCGACAGAAATTCCGTCGCGTTTCCGGGAGGTTAGTCTCTGTCGAGACACATCCTCTGGTCACGTCATCGCCAAATTGGCCACTCTTCGGAGCCTTCCAGCTGAGTGTCTCAGGTGGCAAGGTTGCGTGACCAGGCGTTTGCGCCAGCGATGGTCGACCATCGCGACGATGGCAGCGAGATGCTCCGAAGGATTGTCGCTGAAGTCCGACCGAGCAGAGTCGGCTGTATAAGCACTGATGCAGCTGGTGTTGTCAGGCAAAATGTTTCAGCCCGACGTCAGGTCTTGGGCGAGGATCAGGCCTCAAGAAGCGCGCGCTGCTCAAACCAGACGATCGGAAGATCAATGCGCGACAAGCGACGCCCTGTAAGCTCGGCCGGCTGGCGACCGGTCAGGATCGCTTCGGTGATGGATGGCGCGAGGAACGCGAGCGGCAGGATGCGGCTGACTTCTGCCGGATGAACACCATGCTGATCGGCAACTGCAGCGATTGATGGTGACGGTGTCGTGATCAGGGTCTCAAGATAGAGATGTGCACGAGCGATGAGATCAACCAGCACCGTATCGGGTTTTTGGCTAGCTCCCGATGAGGATGGCATCACGATCCTGGCCTCCTGTCCGCGGCGCTTCATCTGCCATGGCGTGCTCAGGGTGATGATCAAGATGTTGTCAGGTAAGTCCGAGGCTGAGGCAAGCTCTGCCTGACCGGAGAAGTCGCTACCTAGGCAGGCGGCCAGCTTCTTGCAATCGATGGCGCAGCCTAGCGCCTCGTGTCCAACATCAATGCGATGCACAAACGAGCGGATAGAGCGCCAGTCGATGTTCGCTGCTTGCGCATTAGCGAGCATACCATCGGCAAAGGCTGCCGCTCGGTCGATGAGCTTCGCCTGATGATCGGACGAGAGGGTATCGGACATCGTCTGAGCTAGCCTGGGGGCGTCCATGAGGAAGGCACGTATTGTCGACAGCACAGCACCATGGAGCTGCGCAGCGGGAAGCCGCCAGCCATCTTTGGCTCCACCGTTCTTCGCCAGATTGCGACTGGACACATAGTACTCGTAGCGCCGCCCGTTCGAGGTCGAGTGCGATGGGCTGAGCCGATCACCCGTCTCATCGAAGATCAGACCGTTGAGAGGATGGCGGCTTTCGACTGTGCGAGTTTCCTTCCGGCTTCGAACAGCGTTCGCCGCAAGGATCTGCTGCACACGATCGAAGAGTTTTGGATCGACGATCCCCTGATGCTCTCCGTCATGGACTTCCTCTTTGTGCCGCAGCTTGCCGATGTAGGCCGGGTTGGAGAGCAGCCGATAGAGCTGGCCCGCGGTGACCTTTCGCAGATATGGCAATGAGCCATCAGAAGGCTGCATTCTGACGTAAGCGCCTTCGGCATCATGTTGCTGAAGGTCAGCCACCGCTTCAGGGGCCGACGCATCATAGGCTGAGGATTCACCGACCCTTCGATTGATCTCGCGGGCGAGCTTCGGCACCGACTTCAGCTCAGCATAACGCGAGAACAAATAGCGGATGAAGCCGGCCTCCGGCTCTTGGGCGATCAACTTGCGGGCAACCACCTGGTAACCGAGCGGGACCGTCCCGCCCATCCAGATACCCTTCTTCTTGGATGCCGCGATCTTGTCGCGGATACGCTCTGCCGTGACCTCACGCTCGAACTGGGCAAAGGAGAGGAGAACGTTGAGTGTCAGCCGTCCCATCGAGCTCGTGGTGTTGAACTGCTGCGTCACGGAGACGAAGGATGCACCGGCAGCGTCGAACACCTCGACAATCCTGGCGAAGTCGGTGAGCGAGCGGGTCAGACGATCGATCTTGTAGACGACCACGACATCGATGCGACGCGCCTGAAGATCGGCCAGCAGTCGTTGAAGTGCTGGCCGCTCCATCGTGCCGCCGGAGATCCCCGGATCATCGTAGCGCTCGGCGATCAGCGTCCAGCCCAGGCTCGCTTGCGAGAGGATGTAGGCCGAGCAGGCTTCGCGCTGGGCATCGAGCGAGTTGAACTCTTGCTCGAGTCCCTCTTCGCTCGATTTGCGGGTGTAGATCGCGCACCGCAGTCGCTGGCGGGTCATGACGCGGCTCTGCGGTGAACGAGGCCGAAGAAGCGCGGGCCGGACCAGTTGGTGCCGGTGATCAGCCGCGCGATCGAACTCAGCGAGCGATAGACCTTGCCATCATAGACAAAGCCATTCTCGATGACATCGACCACATAGGGACGGCCGCACCAGTCCCGGCTGAGGCGGCTCCCCGGATGAAGCAGATCGGCAGCACTCGGTCCCCCAACCCGCCCCTCTCCAGCGGGGGCTTCAACCGAAGCTTCATGTTGCGCAGGTGCAGACGCTCCGCGCCGGCTGTGCTCTACCTTTGCTGCCTTCAGCAGTCGCCGGGCGATGGGCGACAGACCACCGAGCCTCTTTGCCTGCAGGTCCCAGGCGACCCCGCGCAGGAGAAGCTCGCGTCGAACCCCTGACGGAGCCGCGCTGCCGAAAGCCGCCTTCCAGCGCTGGGCGAGATCATCGCGTGAAAGAGTTGCTAGCTGAGCCAGCTCGTCTTCGATCCGCTGCCGGCTCATGCGCAGTTCCCCTCGCCCGCTTTGGCAATGCGGTAGCGACGATTGCCGTCCTTGCCGGTCTCGCTGATGAGCGGAAGGTTCAGCTTCTTCCTGACGACTGCTGACAGAAAGCCACGCACCGTATGCTTCTGCCAGCCGGTGATCTCCATCAGCTTCGCCACCGTGGCTCCGCGCGGCGTCTTCAGACGGGCGATCACGAGGTTCTGCTTAGATGCGCCGTTGGCCATGACGCTCTGACTTGTAGTGGCTGCCTCCGTTAGGGCAGACTGAGGAACAACATGGGGCTCGACCCGTCCTTCGGGCTCGCTCGGCACATCCGTCTGGGTGCTATGAGGCACCCCGAGGACGATCGGGAAGTCCGCCTCTTCGAGCGGCATCGCTTCGGGTGCAGCGTCTTTCGAGTTGGTCGCTTTCTTGGGCATCGTGATCTCCTGATGACACGCCGGACAATCCAGCGCCTGCACCAGGACAAGCCCGCTCGGAGGCGGGCGTTTATTTCGATGACCCTGCCGCCGTCCGGCAGCGCTCCGACACATGCTTGGTTCGCTGCCGAAGTCCAGCGCCCAATGGTCCCGCCAGCCTAACCCTGTTTCGGATCGAACGCCTTGCGATGTGACGCCCGCAGCTCATTCCATGCACGGGTCAGCTGTTGATGGATGGAGGTCGCCGAGCGAGCCAGCGGTTCGAACGCAATCTGATCGACGGCGTCAGGAGCTGCCGCCAGCGTCTGTAGCAGCAGCGTCAGGCCTTCCAGTTGCCGGAGCTCGGGCTCGATCCGATCGAGAGCCGCCGCCACATCGTTCTGACAACTGGTCCAATCCCTTCTGCGCCTCATCACCTCAACCTCCTGCGCCACACACGCTTGCAAGGCGGAGGAAGTCGAGCGGGAAAATACTGTCACGGAACGATAAATGAAGTGGAAGCAGCGAGGCCAGTTCCCGACAGTCCGGGGCTCGGGCGAGGGGGCCTAACCGCTGCAGTAATGAGTCGACCGATTTATGACGGCTTACGACTCCAATCCTGTCGTTCAAAGGTCCCCGATGCCTTCCCAAAAGCCGCCGTTCCTAGCGTGCCCGGCTGTTAGCGAGACGGGGGCCGTCTGCACGCAAAAGCAGTTTGGCCTCTAGCCAGATACGTTAGGCAACTCAGCCGACGCCGATGAGGTGTGGTCCAGTGGTGACACGGGCGAGGTCCCCTTCTGGCCATCGCGAGAACCCATACCCGGATTGCGATGGGGGCCCGAGGTTCAGTATCCGTCTGCATGAATAAGAACCACCGCAGCCTGAGCATCCGCATGGAGCCGCTTTATGAGACCGACGAGGCTGACCCACTCCTCTTCCGCGCGCGTTCGGACAAGACAGTTGCTATTGATCGCGGTCGGATTCCGGTCGGGCTCGTCACCCGTTTACATCTGTCCTTCGCGCTTGGGGTCAGGACGATGTTCAGGCTTGCCAGCCGCTTCTCGCGACCAGGCGCCCGACGGCAAGACTTCGGCTGCTGTCTTATGGAGGAACGCTCAGCGCGGCGATCATTTACAACCGCCAGCCCTTCATTGACCATCTCCGGCTTGCGACCCCTGATCATGTTGTCGGCCTGATGGCTGCACGTTTCATGCGGCAGACCTAATTCTTCCTGTTGACCGGGCGAGGCCCGACCTTCGGCTAGGGCTTGTCCTAGCGCCAGCAGGAATTTCCTCGGGATGAGGAACCAGACCGAAGGTTTTCCATTAGACCCTTATCCATACCTCGGGGGAGCACGACATGGGGACGGCACACACAGGCAATCGCGGCTTCGGTTTTTGGGCATTGGTTGCAGCAGGGCTGCTGATCGTCATCTTCGGTTTGCCGATTTTCGCAGGGGGAATATGGCTCGCCGTCCTAGGCGGCTCTTGGTACTACATCTTTGCCGGACTCGGGCTGCTGATCACTGCATTCTTTCTTTTCCGTCGCTCTATTATGGCCGTTTGGGTCTACCTTCTCACCTTCGCCGGGACGGTCGTCTGGGCGTTGTGGGAGGCCGGACTGGATGGTTGGGCGCAGGTTCCGCGTCTGGTTGCTCCCACTGTGGTCCTCGTACTCGTCCTGGCCCTGATACCCTTGTTACGGAACCGTTCCGCCCGTTCGCGCGGGGCGGTGGCTGCCGGTGTGGCCGGCGCGATGGCATTCATGGCTTCCATCGGCATTCCCAACATGTCAAGCGAAGGCACCGCCATCGCCCAGGAACAGACGCCACCGAGCGAACAAACGCCTGCGCTGCCAACTGATCCGATTGATCCGGCCGATCAAGCGAATACTGACACTTCAGAACCCCGAGATGAAGTCGATCCGCTCGCCCCAGGCGATGGTGCCGTTGAAATTCGAACCATGGAGACTGATCCCCAAGGGGGTCCGGAGGCTGATCCGCAGCCGTTTGGCGGGCAGGAACCAGAAGATGAACAGGATACGGCAGCGCCTGACCAGCCCCAGGATGCCGTCCAGCCCGAAGGCGCAGCCGAAGCACAGACACTCAGCCCCACCGGCGTTGCCGTGGCGCAAGCCCGAGAGATGCTCACCGCTGGCGTCGACTGGGTTGCATATGGCGGCGACAACCACGCTACGCGTTATTCTCCGCTGACGCAGATCACGCGAGAAAACGTGGGCGATCTCGAGCTTGTGTGGCAGTTTCGCACTGGTGATATGCCTGAAGAGGACGAGCGGTTTTCCAACCAGAACACGCCGCTGAAGATCGGAGATCGCGTCCTGATCTGCTCGGCGATGAACCAGATCATCTCCTTGGATGCCGCAACCGGGCTTGAAGAGTGGCGGTATGATCCAGGCGTTTCGACCGACGCCATCCCCTACAACGCCACCTGCCGCGGATTGGCTTATTATCAAGCTCGCGAGATCGACGTAAATGATCTTTGCCACGAGCGCGTGATCATGAACACGCTCGATGCGCGCCTGATCGCCGTCGACGTCACCACCGGACAGCTGTGCAGCGGCTTCGGCAATGACGGCATGGTCGATCTCGAAGTTGGCCTGGGCCGAACCGCTCCTGGTTGGTATGCCCCATCCTCGCCTCCGACCATCGTGCGCAACATCGTCGTCACCCACTCGCAAGTCCGCGATGGACAGCGCAGAGACGCGCCTTCTGGCGTGATAAGAGGTTATGATGCTGTCACGGGCGAGCTAGCATGGGCCTGGGATCACGCGCGGCCCGACATTCAGGGGCTGCCTCCGGAGGGTGAAACCTATACGCGCGGCACGTCCAACGTTTGGACCATTTCTTCGGCCGATGAAGAACTTGGCCATGTGTATCTACCGCACGGTGTCCCTTCGGTGGATTATTGGGGCGGCATGCGCTCTGATCTAGAGAATGAATATTCGACCGCTATTGTTGCACTCGACGTCACGACCGGCCAGCCAGCCTGGCACTACCAAACAACCCATTATGACGTCTGGGACTACGATCTGGGCGCACAGGGTACCTTAGTGGACTTCCCAACCGCAGACGGTCCGGTCCCGGCGCTGATCCTGCCTACCAAGCAGTCCATGTACTGGATCTTTGATCGCCGCACCGGCGAACTGCTGGTCGAGGTAGAAGAGCGGCCCGTACCCCAAGGCGGCGTTGAACCTGAGCGGCTGTCGCCTACTCAACCTTTTGTCGTCGATTTCCCGAATGTGCTCAAGCCTGACATCGAGGAACGCCACATGTGGGGCATGACGCCGCTCGATCAGCTTTGGTGCCGTATCCAGTATCGCCAGAGTGTTTACGCAGGCATGTACACCCCGCCAACCACTGACTGGTGGATCCAGTTCCCGGGATACAATGGCGGCGTCGACTGGGGCGGGGTTGCCGTCGATCTCGAGCGCAACATCATGGTGTCGAACTACAACATCACCGCCAATCGTAATCGGCTGATTCCGCGCGAGCAGATCGATGAGTTGGGCATCGTCCCCATCGACGAGGCCGGTTTTGAGGACAACAGTCCCGACGACATCTCGCCGCAAGCCGACACTCCATATGGCATCGAAGTGAATGCGGGCTGGCGGGTGCCGTTCACTGGCATGCTGTGCACCCAGCCACCCTATGGCGGCATCATGGCGGTCGATTTGGAAACGCGAGAAGTGCTCTGGGACCGTCCGTTCGGCTCGGCGCGCAACAATGGCCCGTTCGGCCTGCCGTCCTTCCTGCCCTTCGAGATCGGCACCCCCAACAATGCGGGCGCCGTGGTTACCGCAACCGGCTTGATCTTCATCGCGGCGACGACCGACGATTATCTCCACGCCATCGACACCAAAACCGGCGAGGTACTCTGGCGGGCCGATCTGCCTGCGGGTGGTCAGGCTGGTCCAGCAATGTACGAGGCAGACGGCCGTCAGTTCCTTATCATCAATGCCGGCGGCCACAACTTCATGGAAACCGAGATTGGCGACTACTTCCTTGCCTATGCTCTACCCAAAAATGGTTTGCAAAATTAAGAGATGGGCGCGGAACCGATTCTAATAATCGCGATAACGACGGTGGCAGCGGCTATCGCGGTCTGGTTCGCCTATCGCGACGACTCGCGGTAAAGCACCTAGAGGTGGATGCAGCTAAAGCTTTCGGTAAAATGCTGGAGATCTGACCCTGATCGACCAACTATTGGTGCTTCTTCCGTGGGTCGGACCAGCGGTCATGGCAGGCGTACTTGCTGGCATCCTTCCCATCTTTTTGCCCCCCGGCGAGGTAATTCGCGCGCATATCGAGCATTTGGCCGCCGGCGTATTGCTGGCTGTAATTGCCTTCAGCGTGAGCTATGAAATCCGTCATCTCGAACATATTCCTGCCGCCATCGGCGGGCTGATCGCAGGTGCAGCCTTCATGGTGGCCATGAAGACGTACTTAAGGCGTGACGTTGCCCCTGCGATCTAATCCGGATTGAAGTTCGTTCTGGCCCATTGAGAG
>VFQP010001442.1_pt1 | contig 31891 bp, 24 predicted proteins | sample 3512351 | NCBI WGS metagenome assembly VFQP01 (sample SAMN10412372, study PRJNA504923) | tailings metagenome | isolation source: Relicate 1 Philex TSF1 revegetated site | place: Philippines: Tuba, Benguet | collected 2017-08-29
GCCGGGCGCCCAGCGAAGCCTCACCGTAACCACCCCTGGCATCGGCCCGAAGCGACACGCCGTTCAAGAGCCCAAAAGCCGGTAGATGCGCTGCGCTTATCTACCCTACGCGCGCAGTAGTTTCTGGCTTCGATCCACGCACGGCGTCTCTCGCGGTTGTAGGGTGGATAAGCGCAGCGCATCCACCAGCGCATCCCGTGGAAGCCGGGCGCCCAGCGAAGCCTCACCGTAACCACCCCTGGCATCGGCCCGAAGCGACACGCCGTTCAAGAGCCCAAAAGCTGCACCGTCGTGCAGCCACGCGGAAGAACCTGTTTCGGTCGCAAGAGCCCTGGATCCCCGCATGCGCGGGGATGACGATTTCAGGGTTCTTCAAGAACAACTGCAACGCTCCGCGCCGGGACACGGCGAGGCAAAGCGAGGCACTGAACCTGTCGGATCTGACAGGTTGACCGACCGTGACGCAGCTCGCACTCTGCGAACGGGGGAACAGGGGACGCATCGGTGCGGCGCCAGTGCTGCCTCAGCAGCGCAAGCGGCGGCTCCAGCAGCGGTAGCGTGCAGCAAAGCCAACGCGGCTTCATGTGCGCAAACGACAGCTTCGGCAGCACGCGGCACGCGGCACGCAGCACGGCCAGTGTGGCTTCCGTGGTCGCCATCAGCGCTGCGGATCTGCCGCGCATCGAGCGCATGCGAATCCCTCCCCACCCGCAGCGACGGCCTTGGACCGTCGCGCCGCCGCCGGGGCGATGCCCGGTCCTGCCAGGCCTTGCCGGCGCGTTCCGGGGAAGATCCATGTCGAGCTCGTCCGATCCCTCCGCTGCCTCCTCCGCATCCTCATCAAACTCAGGCTGCACCACGCCGATCCGCCTGCCCCCGGTGCTGCCGCCCGAGCCCTGCTGCTGCAATGACAACCCCATCCAGGGCCTCAAGCAGCTCTTCGTCGACTACTTCCAGGGCCGCGGCATGGCCGCAGGCCGCGATCCCGCCACGCGGCCGGTATTCCTGCGTCTGCACGGCGCGGCACAGGGACGTTTCATCGTCGATCCGAATCTGCCCGAGGCGCTGCAGGTCGGCGTGTTCAAGCCGGCACGCGAGTACCCGGTGTGGGTGCGCTTCTCGGCCGATGTCCAGCCCGGCGCGCCTGACCTCAAGGGCACCACCGGCATCGGCATCAAGCTGTTCGGCGTCGAGGGCGAGAAGCTGCTGGCCCCCGATCAGGACGCCCTGACCCACGACTTCATCCTGCAGAACCACGACGTCTTCTTCGTCGACACCGCGCGCGACATGTGCGAGTTCACCTGCGCCTCGCTGCACGGCAAGGCCGACCAGTACCTCAAGGACCACCCCATCACCCAGCAGGTGCTGGATGCGATGGAGAAGGTGGTCGACTCGGCGCTGACCACGTCCTACTGGAGCGTGCTGCCCTATGCCTTCGGCGAAGGCCGCTACGTCAAGTACAAGCTCGAACCTGTCGAAGCGGCCGCCCCCGACGCGCCGCCCGACTTCAACGACCCCTTCTATCTGCGCGCCGATCTGCACGCGCGCCTGCGCCGCGGCCCGGCGCGCTTCCGCTTCATGGTGCAGCTGCGCACCGACGACGACGCCATGCCGCTGGATGCCGCCACCGTCGCCTGGAGCGAAGCGCTCAGCGCGCCCGTGCAGGTCGGCATTCTGGAGCTGCCGCAGCAGGACGCCGACGCCCGCGGCCAGTCGAGCTACGGCGAAAACCTCGCCTACAACCCCTGGCACGCGCTGCCCGAGCATCGCCCGATCGGCAGCATTTCCGATGCGCGCGCCGTGGTCTATCGCGCGTCCTCCGAGAACCGCCGCAACACCAATGGTGTGCCGCTGGCCGAGCCCACCGTGCCCAGGCCTGCGGAGTACGCCCCGGGCGTGCCGTATCCCGCCGCGGTCGACACCCGCATCGTGCGCGCCGCCATCCATCCCGCCATCGGCATCGCCCGCGTCGGCAACAACGTCGATGACTTCTACCTCGCGCCGCAGGTCGCCGAGCCGCCGCCGCAGGCGCCGGGCTTCTATCGCGACGCCACCGGCGCCTTGAAGCGCGAAGCCGCGCAGTTCCGCATCTACGGCTACAACGCCGCGGGCGAGGTGGTGCGCGAGCTCACGGCCGACTGGGCCGACATCGCCTGGACCGTGCATCTGGCCAACAGCAAGGCCGCCTGGTACCAGTGGCAGATCGCGATGGACATCCCCGAGGCCGCGACCACCACCCTGCCGCTGCGCAACGCCAAGGTAGGCGAGCGCGACACCCTGGTGATCGACGCCGGCCCGCAGCATGTTTCCGGGCGCAATGCCGACGCGGTGGACTGCAGCGGCACGTTCACCGGCGTGGCCGTCAAGCTCGGCGAGCTGCGCACCGATGCGTCCGGCCGGCTGCTGGTGCTCGGCGGCCACGGCGTCTCGGCCTCGCCCACCGGCACGCCGATCTTCATCCCCAGCGACGGCAACTCCTTCATCAACGCCGACGGCTGGTACGACGACACCTGCGACGGCACGGTCGAGGCCACGGTCAACATCGAAGGCCGCGCCATCCCGGTGGAGTCGGCCTGGGTGGTCACCGCACCGCCCAACTACGCGCCGCAGGTGAAGGCCGAGCGCACGATGTACGACCTGCTGCAGGACCTCTACGTGCAGGCCGGCTGGCTGCCACCGCCCGCGATGGTGTCCTTCAGCCAGGACGTGTATCCGACCCTGCGGCGGCTCAGCGGCCTGCAGTGGGTGAACCAGGGCTTCGCCACCCTGTTCGGCCACGGCGGCCGCTTCGACTTCGAAGACCCCGCGCTGATCGAGCGGCTGTGCAGCCTGCCGCCACCCAACAGCTTCGACCCGAACACCGAATTCCGCCGCCAGATCTTCAACAGCTTCCGCCCGCCGACGCCGCCCGACGGCAACCAGATGCCCTGGCCCTGGCTGTACGGCGATGCGATGGAAGTGCCCGCAGGCGAGAGCCCGCGCCAGAACGCCAGCGTCAGCCAGACCCAGTACGACCTGCTGCAGCGCTGGGTGGCCGGCGACTTCGTAAACGACTGGGCCACGCGGCCCGCGCCGCCTGCGAGCATCGACGACGTACCGCTGGCCGAGCAGCCGGCCATGCTCGATCGCGCGGCGCTGGAGTTCTGCCTGGCCGATGCCTTCCACCCGGGCTGCGAGATGACCTGGCCCATGCGGCATCTGACGCTGTACGCGCGGCCCTTCCGCATCCGCCGCCGGCCGCCCGGTGTACAGCCGCCGAACTACGGCCCCACGCTCGATCAAGCCACCGCCCTGTCGGCCAATGGCCCGCTGCACGCGCAGTCGCCCGGCGACATCAACCGCTGGATGGGCCTGCCCTGGCAGGCCGACACTGCCTTTTGCCGCGCCGGCTACGACACCGCCTATGACCCCTTCGCGCCCACCTTCTGGCCCGCGCGCGTGCCCAACCACGTGCTCACCGAAGCGGACTACGCCGTGGTCATCGACAGCGCGCAGCCGCGCGAGCGCCGCGTCGAGGCCTTCGTCAACCGCACCAGCTGGAACAAACCCCTGCACGGCAGCACCGCCGGGCAAATGGAGCAGATGGTGCAGATCTTCGGCTCGATGGGCCTGGTGGAAGTGCGCGAGGGCGTGCAGGGCGACCCGGCGTTTCCGTCCACGATGATGGTGGCCAGCTACGGGCCGCAGGTGGCGCCCGCGGATGCGACCAGCCTGCACGCGGAAGCGCACCCGCCGATGCTCAAGGCCGCCGCGGCCGAAGCGCATCCCAAGCTGGGCACGCGCGCCCTGCCGCGCGGCGCGAACTTCGCCACCCACGAAGAGGCCGCCGCCGCACCGCTGCCGGTGCGCCACGGCCCAAAGCGCCGCTGAGGTTCGAGCCTTGCTGACGACAGTCGATGTCGCCATCGCCGGCGGCGGCCCGGGCGGGGCCGCTGCCGCGATTGCCCTGGCCAAGCAGGGCCAGCGCGTATTGATGGCTGATGTCGGCACCGGCCGCTGGCCGCGCATCGGCGAGGGCCTTCCGCCGTCTGCGCGCGCCCTGCTGCGCGAACTCGGCGTGCTCGATCAGGTGCTGGCCGAGGGCCACCGCCGCAGCCCCGGCACCGTCGCCTTCTGGGGTTCAGACACCGCCCACACCGAGGACACCCTGTTCGGCCTGCACGGCGACGGCCTGCAGCTGGACCGCGCCCGCTTCGACGCCGGCCTGCGCACAGCCGCGCACGCAGCCGGCGCGCAGGTGTTTGATCGCGCACGCCTGCGCCTGCTGGAGCCCGGCGATGCGCAGACACCGCACACCCTCGAACTGCGCATCGGCGAGGCCGCATCACAGCAGGTGCAAGCCCGCTGGCTGATCGACGCCAGCGGCCGCAGCGCCTCGCTCGCGCGTGCCCTGGGCGCGCAGCGCATCGCCCACGACCGTCTGCTCGCCTTCCATCAGCGCCTGACCGGCGGCGCCGCCACCGACCGCGACGGCCGCACCTGGGTCGAAGCCGTGGCCAACGGCTGGTGGTACAGCGTGCTGCTGCCCTCAGGCGAACGCCTGATCGCCTATCTCAGCGACTTCAGCGGCGAACACGGCGCCGCCGAGCGCCGTGGGTTGCTCACCGGTGAGGGCCTGTGGGATGCGCTGCGCTTAGCGCCGCAGCTGCATGCGCTGTGTGTCGGGCACGGCTGGCGGCCGCATGGGGCGGTGCAGGGGGCGGACGCGAGCAGCACGGAGCTTGACCATGCTGGCGGGGAGCGCTGGCTTGCGGTGGGGGATGCGGCGATGGGGTTTGATCCGCTTTCGTCGAAGGGCATTGCCAACGCGCTGTATACGGGGCTAAGGGCTGCGGGGGTAATCTGGGCTTGCGAGCGGGGTGATGCTGATGCGGTTGGCGGGTATGCTCGGCTTGTGCGGGAGATTCATCGGGACTATCGGGGGCAGTGTTTGGGCTTTTATGCGGCGGAGCGAAGGTGGCTTCTGAGTGGGTTTTGGCGGCGGCGAGGGAGCAAGCCTGCGGCGGTTGCGGGCGTAGCTCATCCGATTCGAGCAGGTGCGGGTTTGAAAATGGGCGCCGATGCTCTTCACGACAGGCTTGGCTCGCTTGTCCCGGCGAAATGAATCTCATGCCGCGCTTAGTTCAATGCATCACCAGTTTCCCCGCCCACAGCAGAAAAGTGAACCTGACCCCTTTTCCGGCAGACCCCTTTTCCGGCACAGCCGAAAATTATTGGAGAGTCAGATGTGGGAGAAACTGAACCCCGATGCGGAGCCCCTACTAAAACACTCCACTCCGTTTCCAGAGTTTCTTTATCGATACCGATCCATATCACCGAGAACGATCGAGCGCACGATAGATTTTGAAATCATAAACGAGAGCATATTCTTGGCAGGACTAGACGACCTGAACGATCCAGACGAGGGCAGGTTCATCATTCAGTTCGAAGGCTCACGACGCGACATCTATCGCTATTGCCTGAAAGCACTCGAGACGACCGCCGCAAACATCCCCATAGGAGATCGCATACAAATCGCCAAGCAGAGAGCCACCGAAATCTTCTCCGCGGGCATGCAGCCTACAGCAGACCGAGTTCACGAGTTGAGGCAGGCGATTGGAAAGACCTTACGAGTAGCTTGCTTCACAACGCTTCCAACCAACTACTCAATGTGGGCAAACTACGCAAAGCACATGCGCGAGGATGCGAGCAGCATTGACCACGGGGGTATATGCATCGAATATCGACCTGACGAAAGCTGGAAGACTATCAATCTTGGACCTGTTGTCTACTCCGATGACGTGCCTCGGGTCAATCCAGCTCTGAGAAACGAGGCGGACATAGTTAGCACTGTGTACAAGAAATCCCTTGAGTGGCGCTCCGAGTCAGAGTGGCGTGTGTTCATGCGCATTGATTGCCTCCCCCCGTTTCCGAAAAATCTCAATACGAACAGCAAGATTCGAATAGAAGGAGGCGTGACCGGGATCATATTTGGCTTAAAGACCCCAGATGAAGTCGTGCGAGAAGTATCAAGGCGCGCCAGAGAGAAACACCCAAAGATATCGCTCCGAAGACTTGTACACGACCCCTTGACCTATCGACGCGTCCTGCTCGACTTGAGGGAGAGCGATTACTGATTCGCCCAAGCACTTGCAGTCACGAATAAGGGGCACCAGAGGGGGGTCAGGTTCGTTTTCTCGCGCCGCAATTAATGAACCTGGTCCCGTTCCTGATCATGGACCGACGCTATTCCTGATCGTCGTGAAGTAAATTTGCGGGGCATCGATTTTGATAATTCAAGAACGCACCCCTGAGTTCTGGACCGCCGTAGTGACTGAGATTAAGCGGGCTGTTGCCATACAAGACTCCAAAGTTCGGGCAAGCCTTGGGCGAAGGCACCTTGAATTGACTTTTGTATGTTCCCTTTCAAAGCGCATTTCCCCAAGCATCCACCTGGACAGACAGGGAGCGGTTAGGATCGATTTTCCTCAAGGCTTCTTCCAATGGCTGGATGAGGCCGTACAATTCATGCTCGAGGACACTCCTTACGTTGAGTCGCTGTCCATTTGCCGCGCATGGCCTAAAGCCGACCCGTCCAGCATAATTCATCAGCTGTGGAGCTTGTGGGTCTTGCACCACGAGGTATCTCACTACCTCTGTGGCCATCTCAATCACTTGGCAGTCAAAGATTTCGTCGAACTGGAGTCAGTTGGGACGAGAACGCTCTCCACGGACGAACGTCTCCTAAGAGAGTCGATGGAAGTCGACGCTGATATCCGCGCTGCGAGAGTTTTCTTCGGAGCGCTTGGACATCAAGCTAGCTTAGGCAAGTGGGATGCGATCTATCACTCGAAAGAGTCGAGTAGGTTGTTGATGCAAGATCTTGCGTTGATTTTTCTTCCTCTATTCCTTCTAATCGGCCGCGAAGAACCAGACGATCCAGATCGGCGAGTACACCCCAAAGCCACTCATCGACTGATGTTGTTTCATAAATTCGGCTTGACAGCCTACCGTAAAGCGATTCCTGCTGAAGCTGATCGTCACCTAGCTGGATTTTTGGCCGGCTTGCGAAGAGCCTGTGAGTTGCTCTTTCATATTGAAGGAACCATGCTTCACGGAGACTTGAGCGCGGCAGACTTTAGGGTCCACAAGAACGCATTGCTCGCAGCGCGCATGGATAGGAAGCGGATTATTGAAATGAGGGACGACTGGATTCGGAAAACGGAGTTCTTTTAGCCTCTGCAAGAACGGGGTCCAAGAACGGGGTCAGGTTCACTTACCCGAAAACCAAGAACAAGGGTCAGAGTCCACTTTTCAGGCGGCGAAACAGGCGAGACCGAAACATGGGTCCAGTGCACGTTGTCCAGGTGGTTACCTGCGCAACTCTACTTGGCTGTCAGATTTCCAGCGTGCTAACTGGGAAAGTGTCTTGTGGCTGCCACTTTGACACCAGTATTTGCCCCCTGCTTTCCTGAAACCCGTTTTCGGAGGTCAATCATGAGTGACGAAGATCTGTTTCGGAAGCGCGTCGGACGTAAGGAGTCACGGTCACAACGGAAGCAGGTTGCCAAGGACCGGGAGCAAGCAGCGCTTCGGCTCCTGTTTCCTTTCGCTGAGGATTTCGATCGTTCGCTGCCGCGACTGTCGACGCAGACTGGGCTGATCGTTAGGCTGGACCAACATGATCGCCTTGTAGGGAAGGGGTCGTGCTTCGTCATCGTGGTCAGGCAGATTCCTTGGTGCGTTACGGCTCGTCATGTAGTCTTCGAATGCGATCGCGATGTCGTCCAAGCAGAGAATCTCAATGGGCTTTATGCTCTGATTGGCAGCGAGGGCAACATAAAAGTTGTTTCTCTAACAGGCCGCTACGTATTCGCCCATGCCCAGTTGGATCTAGCAGCCTTTCCGCTCTCAACAAACGAGGGAGCGGCTTTGGGTGCAGTGTGCTATCCAGTTCCAAGAAATACATTCGTAGAGTCGCTGGCTTGGGCGATCGTCGGCTTTCCAGGTGAGCTCAATGTCCAGAATGACGAAACACACAAGCTTGATCTGCGCATTGTGCGGATTTTCTTGTACAGTCCTGAGACTCTTCCAAAGAAGAATTGGGATCCGACGAGATCGCCCGCGGACTTTCGAGCCTTTCAGTACAACCATGCACAGACCAGAACGGAGAGCGGCAAACTAGTTGAGGGACCAGACATTCGTGGCATGAGCGGAAGCCCTGTGTTGGGCGCAAGGATGCGTTCTGGCCTGGTCGATTGGAGTCTAGAGGGGATGCTTGTTGAGTACCATGGGAAAGAGTCCCGCGTGGTGATGCTTCGTCTATCGGCGATAGTCCATACCATCGGGGAGCTAGTTGAGTCTGTACTCGACTGAATCGAAAAGCGAGGAACGGGTTCAGGTTAACTCATCCCCCCTTTCGAAAGTGAATCTGACCCCACTCTTACAGCCCTGCTTTTCCGGGCATTCTTTAGAGTGGATAAGGAGACGGATCTTTGAACGGGAGTCTTTTGCAGGCCATCTCCGATCTGACTCCGGAACACGGAAATCTCGCTAAGCAGCTCTCAGCAGAGTGGGGCGAAGAGATTTTTCCGTGCGACGCTCTTGCATTTGCGATCCTTAATCGATCACTTGACGTCTCACGAGGATTCGTTCTTGCCGCCAATGAGCTTCTGTACTCTTCGTGCGCCTGCCTACTGAGGGTTCAATTGGATAGTGTGATCCGGTTTCACGGCTTGCTGCGCTCGAATGATCCGCACGGCATTGCGAACCAGGTTCTCCAAGGTATCCCTCTGCGAAAGATCAAGGGGATGGACGGCAAACCCATGACTGATGCACACCTCTTGGACCTCTTGGCCGCCTCCAACCCATGGGTCAAGGAGACTTATGAGATCGCCTGCGCGCACGTGCATCTGTCAGAACAGCATTTTTATGCCTTCTTGCAACGCTCACCGGCGGATGCCAGTGGAATCAGGAACTTCATGATTAGTGCGTCGGCATCGCACTTGGATGAGGTACATCATCGAAACATTGCTAATCAGTTCCTCCAGATTACGCTGGCTGTTCTGAAGGTTGTTCGATCATGGTCCAAAGTGCGTCCCTACTGCACCGGAGAGAGCGCACGCCAGCGCTTTCCATCATCGCGCTACAAAACACGGCAACGGCTCATGTTCATTTTATCTCGACAATTAGTGAGACTGCCCCAATTTCTACTATTGGCTGGTTCGGGCCTAGAGACCATAGGAAGGAACTGCCTCGCTAGATCTCCTCGAGATTGAGCCAGTTGATCTTGGCTCAGGATAGATTCTCTGCGGGGATTTGGACACGAAAAATGGGGTTAGGTTGACTTTATCTGCCCCAGCTTATATAGCTGCCCCATTTGCGCGGAGAGAAGAAGAAAATGAGTGGCTGAACATAGTTTCAAACGTTGGCAATCCACCCACCCAGAATTCATAGTGAAACAGGCACGCGATCATCCGGGATCCCACACCGGTGAAGACCCACAGCCTGGGCAGATCAGTCATTCGCTGTATGAGGTGGGTGGGGAGTATCGAAGGAATACATGAAGACACACTAGGCCCGGCCTTTGCAGGGCCCGGCTAAGTCCTGCCGACTAAGTACGTTCCACCGTGCCTGCTTCCACGGCGTGGTTAATGCAGGCCGGCGGGCCTCCGGAGGTAGTCAGTGACGACAAATGCAGCGTACGCATTGCCCGGCTCGCACCAAGATAGATCGTCGACAGTGCTCTTCGCTTGTCTTGCACGCCTGCTGCTTCTCCGTCCGTAAACAGCGCGTTGTTAACGTCGAGAAGGTAGACGTCTTCGAACTGCAGGCCCGCAACAAACTCAGGCATCGAGAAGACGAATTTGAGACCGCGATTAGGAATCGAGGCGATGTCGTCCCGGGATTCAACCGCGATGAACTGGCTCTTGTGCTGCCCGGCTTGCAGGTAGAGTTTGAAGTTTTCGTAGTCACACCCGAGCACAGCAACCAGCCGACCGTTCTTCTTCTTGCGTGCGCAGGAGGCGGCGTTTTTAAAGACAGCCTCGTACTGCTCCTTTGCCGAGGCGAAGGTGGCCGCCATTGGCCGAGGGCCATCAGGAAGGCGGCTGACTTGCCCATACTGCGGCCAGTCTTCATCCAAATGAAGCGTCGGCGCGAAATCATCGATCGAGCGCAGAAAGGCGTTGATTTGCGGCGTGTAGCGGAATACATCTGTGAATTCGAAGTTTTCGACCTGCTCGAACTGCCCTTGCCAATTCCTGAGTCCAAAGCTCAGTCGTCTCGCGTCTTGCTTAACATCCTCGGCCATTACGACTACTGGCTTTGACTCTGCATCTTTAGTGAGTGACAGCACCATCATTCGCTCTAGACGATTGAGAAGGTGAAGTTCGTCGATGAAAATCGCGTCGAAGCCAGAGGAAGCACGAGTCAGCTCCCATGCGTTTGAGCCGAGGAAACGCTCGAAGTCTGACACTAACTGGTCTACGCTGATGCACTCCGACTGGCGCATCTGCGCGCGGAATTCACGGTGCAAGTCGAGAACAGTGCGTCGCTCGTCTTGTGTGGCAAGAGTCAACCGCCATGGCTCGCGGGATGATTTGGACACGTAATCGGAGCGCCTGGCAGGCGATTTGATAATGCCTTCCGCCTCGATGACACAGGCGAATTCGTTCAACAGCTCCAGAATAAAGCCGCTCTCTTTCTCGTCGCTCGCTGCCGCATCTTCTAGCCTTTCGACGAAATCTGCGCTGCATCCACCCCTGCGCGCGATCCAGTCGCTTGCGGCGTACGCACGCATCACGCTATGAAGCATCTCTGCTTGCATCTGTCTGCCTTGCCGCCCGTCAAGCGAGAGCGGTGTGACGCCCCGGAGTTCAGTCCCCAGGGTGTCGAACGCGTAGGAGTAGAGCGTGCCAAGGCGCAAGACATCTGATGAACCATCGTTTAGGGCGTTAAGCTCCATATTGCTTAGCATCGTCCGAATCATCGACTGGACAAGATCGACCGTCGATTGACTATGGGTTAGAAAGGCATAGCGCCGAACGCGTTTGGCCTGTCTATCGGCTTCGACTAACCGAAGCACCTTCACGACCATTGCGATGGTCTTGCCGCTGCCGGCCGGTCCCCGAACGCGTAGGCTCTTCGACAATGGGGCATCGACAAAGTCGCGTTGCTTTGCCGTTAACTTCGACTCGTACCAGGTTTGGAGATTGTCTCCTAGACCCAGCACTAGGTTATTTGCATCGAGGTCGAATTCGCCGTCTGGATGGTGTTGAGCTGCCTCGGACAGAGCCTTAACCGTTAGCTTCTTGAGCTGAGCCATCGCGCCTGAAATGTGGGCTAGCTCAGGCATCACGGCGGGGAAGTCGACATTCGCCGCGAGTATGCCGTAGCAAACTGCAAATATGGAGCCGGTTCTGCGACGATCAATCAGCATCCTTTCCGCGCCCGATAGGCGCGTCGTGGCTTGGATGGAGATAAAGCTGTCGTAGTTGTATGGCCTCCAAAGTGACGGGATGGTCGTCGAACGGTCGCCGATTGACTGAAAGATGCGCAGAACTCGATTGAACGCTTCCCTCTTTCGATTGCTGCGTACTCCGCGTAGCAGCTCTCCATCGTCAATAATAATGGACGCAACATCAGCGGTGTCGAGTGAAGCCAGTTCTTGAGCTGTGAAAATTAACATGTCTCCGCTTTCGGAGCGCACTTCTGGAAGAGTTAGTTCGGAAGTCGAAAGAGAGGCAAACCATTCGTCCGCGGGTGGCCCGTAGACCTGAAAGAAGTTGCATGCGCCCTGCGTGAGGAATAAAAGAGAAGTCACTTCACCGTCTCCAATGTGGCCACAACCACCTGATCTTGCTGAGTTTTGAACTGGTCGGTGAACCCAATCCTCATGAAGTAGGTTGAGAAGCGCTGAAGAAGTGCCTGAAGCAAGACAGGTCGACACACAGCAACCGGATAGAACTTTGTCGGGTCGTCTGCAAGCTCCATCCGATTTTCACAGACTTCATAACGCTTCATTTCTCGGACGGAGCGGAATGGGACGAAATGTCCGCCCGTGGGTTCGCCCGGCATTTCCGGCAAGATAAAGTGATCGAAGCGTGAGGATTGCAGTCTCGCTTGAAACAGTTCACGGAGCTTCCTATTGATCTGCCCAGTCTTTTTTTCTTGCTGAGCGTTTGCGCATGTTACGTATATTGTGTTTCCGGACTTTGGTCCAGACGAGGTATCGTGCGTAATGGTCCGCGAGGCAAGGGCAAGCGACTGCATGAGATCCAGCTCTGCTGGGTGTGCGCCTTTCAGGTCGCGAGTCAAGCGCTCCCGGTCGCTATTTCGTAGCCATTCTTCGAACACTTGCATGCTGACTGCGGCGAATCTGGGATTACGGTTTGCGGCGACCTCTTTAGCGCTGTCGAGGATAACGTCGAGGCGGTCGCGAGCCGAATCTGGAGCGGCGTAGGCGCTGACAAACGCCTCGGCCGTCAGGACGTCCAGGTAAAAAAACGATCCCGCGCGCTTTGTCGGAGCGAGATCGCAGTCCGCGCTGACTACTAATCGAAGCTGCTTGGCGTGGTTAGAGATAACTGTTCCCTGCCACAGCCTCGTATCACGGCCACTGAACGGGTCAAGGCCAAAGCGGGAAGAGCGGTCTTCCATTTGAGTTTGCCAATGCTGCCTCGGTGAGGTGGACCGGCCAGAGTTCCGTAGACACTCAGCCGCCGCGCTGCGCGTAGCGCTTTTCGAACTCTACCGGGGACATGCCGCCAGCGAAACCATGCCAGCGCAAAAAATAGCGCCGTCGCGTTCGGTGTAGAACCCAGGCCTTGCCAAGAGCGGGCCCAGGTTCACTTACCCGGTCGCGTTCTTTGATTTGGCCGGCCGATGTGCCGGCCGCACGCTGGCGAAGCGCTGGGTCTTGGCTTCGACCATCGCGCGAAAGTCGTCGCGGCCGTAGGCGCGTTGTTGCTGCAGGTAAAGCCGGATCGCGGCGAGGTCTTCATCGTTGATCGCCTCGGAGAGCAGGGCGCGATAGTGGTCTGCACCGATCGCTTGCTGGACGGGGTGCGGGCTCAGCAGCGGATCCTCGCGAAGCCCGCACAGGCCTGCGCAGCTCGACCACGGTGTGCGGCAGGGTCGTCCATCATGCGGGCGCGGTCGGGGTTCAGGTCGATGTAGCGGCTGCAGCGCAGAGGGTAGTGTTCGCTATCGACCAAGCAGGCCTTGTACCGACCTTCCCAGAGCGTTCCGGTGCGCGCGTGGCGCGCGTTGAACTGCCCGATGTAGCGCCGGCCGAGCTGTTGCATCAGGCAACCTGTGGCACCCACTGCGGGCGGCGTTGCCAACAGGTGCACGTGGTTGTCCATCAGTACATAGGCGTGCAGCGTGCAGCCCGTGGCGAGCAGCGCCTCCCGCAACAGTTGGCGATAGCAGGCGCGATCGGTGTCGCCCTGGAAGCAGGGAAGGCGATTGTTTCCACGCTGCACGATGTGCTGCGGAATGCCTGGCAGGTCGAGTCGAGGTTGGCGGGCCATGTGCACAGCATTGCCGCGGCGGTGGCGTCGCTGCCTGGGCAGAACGCTGGCGATGGCGTAGGCGTTCGGTGCGCGGGGCTGTCGGAAGTGAACCTGACCCCGTTTCCGGACCCCGTTTCCGGCACCCGCAGGGGTCAATCGACCAGACGCAACACATTGTTTTCGTCGACGCGCATTCGCTGCGGCCGTGTTTGCGGCAGCCGCGTGCACGCCTCGGCGTCGCAGCGATAGCGGTTCAACACCAAGCCATCCTCTGCCCTTCCTGCAGGCTCGATCAACGGCACCTCGATTTCGCCTGGACGCCCACCCACCTGCAGTGCCGCACAGCTCGCCCAGTACCCAGTGAGTCGCGAAGCGGATGCCCGAGGATTTCCGTGCTCGAAGGGCACGATCATCAGCGTGACCCAGCGCTGGAAGCGCCCACTCTGACCTAGCCCCTCATGCAGCATCTCGATGCATTGCCCCCAGACTTCGCCCTGACGGCGCACGATGACGGCCATGTCCTGGAAGGGTGCAAGGCCGAGGGCAGGCCCATGACCCGCGTTCGCTACAGTGATCGCATCGCCCCCGAGCATGCGCAGTTCCTGAGCGTCGCCCACCCATTCGATGGGCCCCATCTGCACGCTGCAGCGCATCGGCGTGCAGCCCTCCGGGACTGGCTCGTCGTAATGCTCGACCTGATCCGGCCCACACAGCGGCGCGCGACAGGCGCTCAAGGCTTCCACGATCTCCAGGCTGACGGGCTCACCTGTCCGCCGCAGGAAACTCAGCAGGTCCCGAGTGTTGGCGATACCCGGCTGCGAGGGGTCAACGGAAGCGTCGGGCTGCACGACGCCCGAGGACGCCGCGCCAACAGCGCAGCCGGCCAGCAGCCCAGCGATCACGGCGATAGTCAGCAGGGACGCAGGCTGGCGGCGCGATGACCTCATTGATGCACCCGATTCCCTGTCGCCTGAACGAAGTCCGGGTTCAAGCGCCAGAAGATCGTGCCGCCGTATGCGGCCGTGGACTCGTAGACGTAGTCCCACCGCCCTCGCAGACGGATTTTCTGGCCAGCTGCGTTGGTCAGCCAGTGCTCCTTAGGTACGTCCTTTTCCTGGATGGCGTAGATGTTGTGCGCGGGATCGCTGAAGCGGATTCCCCGCTGAACCTTGCTGTGGCCTTCGTAGTTGCTGCGTATGTCGGCGCCATCCCAGAAGTAGGCGCCGTTGGAGTAGTCAATCCCTGCGGGTGAGAGGGCGTTGCGCGCAGCACGCAGCGCAGCACTCATACCGGGGTCGGCAGCGATGTCGTCGGCGCTGGCCCTCTGGAAGCGACGAAAACGACGGTTGCCGTCGTGCGCTGCATAGGCGAAATCGCGGTCAGTGCTCATGAAACTTCGCATGTCAGCGTAGCCGCGGGCAGCACGTTGGCGTGCAAGAACGTTCGCGATCGCTGCCATCTCTTCATACACGTCGCCAGTCGAGGCCTCGCCGTACGCTACTGCTGCGAGCAGGCGAACCTCAGGCTCGATCGGAGAGGCCCGCGGCCTGAGCACGGTGCCAGTCCCTACCGGCGCGGGCGGCGCTCCAAGGCGCAGCACTCCGCTGCCTGCCTCGACGGTCTGTTGCCAGGGCCAAGACTGCGCACCCAAGGGACCGGGGAGTCTTGCACTGCTCATGTACGCGTTGCCCCGAGGTGTCCGGATTTTGCCCTGTATGTCGCTCGAGTAACGCCAGAGTTCGCCGTGTCGATGAGAACAAACATATGCACCTCCATGAACTATCCATAGGCTACGGAGTATTTCAAGACGACAAGCGCCCGGCAAGGTTGCGCCACATTCTCAGCAGGTCGCGCGTCAGGTGGCGGGCAGCGGGTGGCGAGCCGGCCAGACAAGGGAAAAGGAGGTCAGGTTCACTTACCCGGTCGCGTTCATTGATCTGGCCGGCCGATGTACCGGCCGAACGCTGGCGAAGCGCTGGGTCTTGGCTTCGACCATCGCGCGAAAGTCGTCGCGGCCGTAGGCGCGCTGCTGCTGCAGGTAGAGCCGGATCGCGGCCAGGTCTTCGTCGCTGATCGCCTTGGAGAGCAGGGCGCGGTAGTGATCTGTTCCGAGCGCGTGCTGGACTGGGTGCCGGCTCAGCAGCGGATCCTCGCGGAGCCCGCACAAGCCCGCGCAGCTCGACCACGGTGTGCGACAGGGTCGTCCGTCATGCGGGCGCGGACGGGGTTCAGGTCGATGTAGCGGCTGCAGCGCAGAAGATGGTGTTCGCTATCGACCAGGCAGGCCTTGTACCGACCTTCCCAGAGCGTTCCGGTGCGCGCGTGGCGCGCGTTGAACTGCCCGATGTAGCGCCGGCCGAGCTGTTGCATCAGGCAACCTGTGGCACCCACTGCGGGCGGCGTTGCCAACAGGTGCACGTGGTTGTCCATCAGTACATAGGCGTGCAGCGTGCAGCCCGTGGCGAGCAGCGCCTCCCGCAACAGTTGGCGATAGCAGGCGCGATCGGTGTCGCCCTGGAAGCAGGGAAGGCGATTGTTTCCACGCTGCACGATGTGCTGCGGAATGCCTGGCCGGTCGAGTCGAGGTTGGCGGGCCATGTGCACAGCATCGCTGCAGCGGTGGCCACCCTACGTAGGCACAACGCTGGCGATGCTGTAGGAATTCAGCGCGCGGGGCTGTCGGAAGTGAACCTGACCCCGTTTCCCTCAAGCGGCAACCCGCTCGATCAACTTGAGCTTGCCGCCCAAGGCACGCCTGGCTTCCTCCAGGTCGTAGTCCGCCTGCAGGCCGAGCCAGAAGCGTTCGCTGGTGCCGAGTGCCGCAGCTAGACGCACGGCGGTGTCGGCGCTGATGCCACGCTTGCCGAGCACGATCTCGTTGATGCGGCGCGGCGGCACGCCTACGGCACGCGCCAGGGCGTTCTGGCTGAGGCCAAGGGGGCTGAGGAACTCTTCCAGCAGGATCTCGCCGGGGTGGATGTTTGGCAGCACTTTCATGATGGGCGCACACCTCAGTGGTAGTCGACGATCTCAACATCGAGAGCGTCACCGTTCTTCCAGCGGAAGCAGATTCGCCACTGGTCGTTGATGCGGATGCTGTGCTGACCCTTGCGGTCACCCTTGAGCGCTTCCAGCCTGTTGGCGGGCGGTATTCTCAGGTCATCGAGACTGGCGGCGTTGTTGAGCATGCGCAGCTTGCGACGGGCGACGTGCTGGATGTCAGCGGGCAGCCGCCGGGATGGCGAGCCGCCCCAGATCCTCTCGGCTTCCTTGTCGTTGAAGGTCCGGATCACATTGCAACCATAGCGCTGGGCGTTATATGACGCAAGGCGTTATGGCAACCAAGAACGGGAACGGGGTCCGGGAACGGGGTCAGGTTCACTTAGCCGGTCGCGTTCTTTGATCTGGCCGGCCGATGTGCCGGCCGAACGCTGGCGAAGCGCTGGGTCTTGGCTTCGACCATCGCCCGAAAGTCGTCGCGGCCGTAGGCGCTTTGCTGCTGCAGGTAGAGCCAGATCGCTGCCAGGTCTTTGTCGCTGATCGCCTCGGAGAGCAGGGCGCGGTAGTGATCTGTTCCGAGCGCGTGCTGGACGGGGTGCGGGCTCAGCAGCGGATCCTCGCGGAGCCCGCACAGACCCGCGCAGCTCGACCAGGGAAATGCGGCAGGGTCGTCCGTCATGCGGGCGCGGACGGGGTTCAGGTCGATGTAGCGGCTGCAGCGCAGAAGATGGTGTTCGCTATCGACCAGGCAGGCCTTGTACCGACCTTCCCAGAGCGTTCCGGTGCGCGCGTGGCGCGCGTTGAACTGCCCGATGTAGCGCCGGCCGAGCTGTTGCATCAGGCAACCTGTGGCACCCACTGCGGGCGGCGTTGCCAACAGGTGCACGTGGTTGTCCATCAGTACATAGGCGTGCAGCGTGCAGCCCGTGGCGAGCAGCGCCTCCCGCAACAGTTGGCGATAGCAGGCGCGATCGGTGTCGCCCTGGAAGCAGGGAAGGCGATTGTTTCCACGCTGCACGATGTGCTGCGGAATGCCTGGCAGGTCGAGTCGAGGTTGGCGGGCCATGTGCACAGCATTGCCGCGGCGGTGGCGTCGCTGCCTGGGCAGAACGCTGGCGATGGCGTAGGAGTTCGGTGCGCGGGGCTGTCGGAAGTGAACCTGACCCTGTTTCCGGACCCCGTTTCCGCTGGACCGGCCGCGAACCCGATTCGCCGATCAGGCCGGATTCCTTCTCGCCATCCGCAGACGCTGCGCCGCGCGCGGGCTTGATCTGGAAGATCCAGTCGTCGCCGTAGTCGAAGCGATAGAACAGCGCGTGCTTGGCAGGCAGGGGGAACAGTGGGGGCAGCGTTCGCCGGCTCGCTGAAGTCCGGTGCGGCAGCGTCAAGGTGGGTGTGTCGCCGCTTGGGCGGCGATCATCTCGCGCAAGAGTGCGGTGTCCGCCGCCGTCGCGGGGTTGTAGAGCACCAGGCTCAGATCGGGACGCCCGTCGACGATCAGCGCCGAGTACTCGAGGCGCAGCGCCCGCCCGCCGGGCAGGAGCAGGGTCTTGTCGCCCTGACCGAAGGGCACGACCTCCTGGCTCTGCCATAAGGTCGCGAACGCCGGGCTCGCGGTGCAGAGCTCGTCGACGAGTGCGTCGACTCCCTCGCCCATGGCCGTCCCCGCGGCGCGGGCCGCGTCCGCGCGGAATGCGCCCACCACGAAGCGAGCCACGGCGGGCCAGTCAGGCTGCGCGGCGCGGACGGGCTCGCTCAGGAAGATCCGCCGCAGGAGGTTGCGCTCGAAGGCCGGGCCGCTGTGGTACCCGAACACCGCCGCTGCGGCGCTGTTCCAGGCGAGCAGGTCCCAGCGCAGGTTCTTGACGTAGGCAGGGATGGCGTCGAACGCGGCCAGCAGGTGGGCGATGCTGGCGGGAACCTCGTCGCTGGGCTCGCCCTTGGGCGCCGGAGGATGGCCCAGGCCGATCTGGAACAGGTGCGTGCGCGCGTGCTCATCGAGGTCCAGCGCGCGCGCCACGCGATCGAGCACCGTCGGCGAGGGCGCGCCGCCCCTGCCCTGTTCGAGCCAGGTGTACCAGGTGACGCTGATGTTCGCGCGCTGCGCGACCTCTTCGCGCCGCAGTCCTGGCGTGCGCCGCCGGCCAGCGAAGCCGAAGGCCTCCGGCCGCATGGCCTGCCTCCGCATCCGCAGGAACTCCCCCAGGGCTGACGCGCCCGTGCCGCTTCGACCCATCCGGGTAGTCATGACACCCCTATACGCCCACGCCTTATCGCTCCCGGATGCTAGCCCTAGCTTCTCCGCGTGGCCAGCCGAGCTGGCCCGGCTCACTCATCCATCCACGGGAGAAGATCCATGCGTGTATTCGTCACAGGGGCGTCCGGCTTCGTCGGCTCGGCGGTCGTCCGTGAACTGCTCGGCGCCGGGCACTCGGTGCTCGGCCTCGCGCGCTCGGCCGAAGCGGCTGCCAAGGTGACCGCGGCCGGTGCCACGCCGCTCCTCGGCAGCCTGCAGGACCTCGACGCACTCGAGCGGGGCGTGCGCCAGTCGGAGGCCACGATCCACACCGGCTTCAACCATGACTTCTCGCGCTTTGCCGCCAGCTGCGACGAGGACGCGCGCGCGATCGAGTGCATGGGCCGCGCCGCCATGACCAACGGCGGCACGCTGGTCGTCACCTCGGGGCTGGCGCATCTGGATGCGAGCGGGATCGCCACCGAGTCCGACCGGGCGTTTCCGCCCTCGCCCGTGTACCCGCGGAAGTCCGAGGCCACGATGCGGCGCATGCATGCGGAAGGGGCGCGCATCCTGCTGATCAGGCTGCCGCCCTCCGTCCATGGCGCCGGCGACCACGCGTTCGTTCCCTTCCTGTTTGACCTGGCGCGGCAGTCCAACGTGTCGGCCTTCGTCGGCGACGGCCGGAACCTGTGGTCGGCGGTCCACTGCGCGGACGCCGCCCGTGTGTTCCGCCTGGCCGTGGAGCGGGGCGAGCCCGGCGGGGTCTATCACGCCTGCGCGGAAGAGGCCCTGCCCTTCGTCGACATCGCGCGCGCGATCGGGGACGCGCTGGGAGTCCCCTCGGTCGGGCTGGATCCAGAGGCGGCCAAGGCCCACTTCGGATGGTTCTTCGGCTTCGCGTCGATGGCGGCCGGCGCGAGCAGCGCACGCACACGGGAGCAGCTCGGTTGGAAGCCAAGCCGCGAGGCACTGCTGAGCGCGGACTCGCTCGCACGCTATGCAGGGGCGACGCGCTGATCGAGGGCTTGCGCCCTCAGTCCGCCGTGGCCGTAGTCACAGCCCGGGCCGCACGATCGATGACATCGGACACGACGCCTGGCTGGGTGTAGTACACCGCGTGACTCGCAGGCACGCGGGTGATGGTCGCGCCGATTCGATTGGCCATGTGGACGAGCATCGCCTGGTCGAAGGCGCGGTCTTCGGTGGCAATGACCGCCCAGCTCGGCTTGCTGCGCCACGCGGCCTGGGACAGGCGGGATTCGAACGCCGACATGTTGATCGGCACCTGCGAGTCGCGCAGGAACGCCGCATCAGCATCGCTGGCATCGTGGGCAAACCCGGCCTTGAACGCGTGTGGCGCGAGAAAGCCGAACCCATCGCTATTGGTCTCGATCTCGAACTCCGGGGTCGCCGCGAAGCCGGTGTACTGCTGTGCCGTGGTTTCGCCCGCGTCCGGGGCCAGCGCAGAGACATAGACCAGACCGGCCACCTTCGGATGCACGCCGGCTTCGGTGATCACCGTGCCGCCCCAGGAGTGGCCGACCAGGACGGTCGGCCCATCCTGGCGATCGAGCGCCTGACGGGTGACCGAGACATCATCCGCGAGCGAAGTCAGGGGGTTCTGGACGACGGTGACGCGGTAGCCGCGCTGGGTCAGCAGCTCGTACACCGGACGCCAGCCCGAGCCGTCGGCGAAGGCGCCGTGCACCAGTACAACGTTCCTGACAGTGGTGGCATCAGTTGAGGTGTTGGAGCTTGCGGCATTCGCCTGCGGGATCAGGGCCGCGGCCGCAAGAGAGGTGAACAGCAGGGTGCGTAGGCGCTTGAACGGGTTCATGGTGGGCTCCGAAGTTGGGCGCGGGTTTGGACGCGCAGAGCGGGTGGGCCGTCGAAGGTGCCTGCAGCTGCGGGCACCGCGACCGTGGTTGCGCGGGGGTCATTGCGGTTCGAGGCGGCTGCAGCAGCGAGCCCGCAGCCGCCCGGCATCGCACGCCCTCAAGAAACAGAACCGTAAGTGATTGATTGTATTGAGCACCTTCGCGGCGGCGCGGCATGAAGAACCGGCCAAAGCAGCGTCTAGCGACCCCTGGTTCGTCGCCCCCGCGCAGAGCCTGCCCTCGCGAAGGCGGGGTCGGGGGCCCAGACGAGACGTGCAGCAGCGGCAAGAGCTCTGGATCCCCGCCTCCGCGGGGATGACGAACACATGTTTCTTCGAGAACACCTGACCGGCGACGCGAGGCTGAAGCAGCGTCTAGCGACCCCTGGTTCGTCGCCCCCGCGCAGAGCCTGCCCTCGCGAAGGCGGGGTCGGGGGCCCAGACGAGACGTGCAGCAGCGGCAAGAGCTCTGGATCCCCGCCTCCGCGGGGATGACGAACACATGTCTCTTCGAGAACACCTGACCCGCGACGCGAGGCTGAAGCAGCGTCTAGCGACCCCTGGTTCGTCGCCCCCGCGCAGAGCCTGCCCTCGCGAAGGCGGGGTCGGGGGCCCAGACGAGACGTGCAGCAGCGGCAAGAGCTCTGGATCCCCGCCTCCGCGGGGATGACGAACACATGTTTCTTCGAGAACACCTGACCGGCGACGCGGAGCTGAGACGCTCTCAGGAAACAGAACGCTCGCGACCCCATTGATCGTCGCCCCCGCGTCGGCGGGGGCCCAGTGTGGCTTGCCTCAGTCACGAGAGGTCTGGATCCCCGCCCTCGCCTTCACGACGGGAGGCTCTTCGCGGGGATGACGGACCGATGCTTCTTTGGGAACACCCGGCCCGCCACGCGGGGCTGAGAAGCTCTCAGTTCTCAAGGAACTCGAGCAGGTCCTGGTTGAACTGATCCTTGTGGGTGTCGGTCAGGCCGTGCGGTGCGCCCGGATACACGATCAGCTTCGCGCCTTCGATGAGCGCCGCCGAGGCGCGACCGGAGGTATCCAGCGGCACGATCTGGTCGTCGTCACCGTGGATGACGAGGGTGGGCACGTCGAACTTCTTCAGGTCCTCGCGGAAGTCGGTGGTCGAGAACGCTGCGATGGAGTCGTAGGTGTTCTTGTGCCCGGCCTGCATGCCCTGCGCCCACCAGCTGTCGATCAGGCCCTGCGAAACCTTTGCGCCAGGCCGGTTGAAGCCGAAGAACGGTCCCGAGGCAATATCGATGTAGAGCTGCGAGCGGTTCTGCAGGGACGCATTGCGGAGACCGTCGAAGACTTCGAGGGGCACGCCGCTGGGGTTGTCGGGGGTCTGCAGCATCAGCGGCGGCACGGCGCTGATCAGGGCGGCCTTCTTGAGGCGTCCGGTGCCGTGCCGGCCGATGTAGCGGGCCACCTCGCCGCCGCCGGTCGAGAAGCCGACCGCGGTGACGTCGTCGAGATCCAGGGCTTCAATCACCGCGGCCAGATCGTCGGCGTAGTGGTCCATGTCGTTGCCCTCCCAGGGTTGGCTGGAGCGACCGTGGCCGCGGCGATCATGTGCGACCACGCGGTAGCCTTTCGAGGCCAGGAAGAGCATCTGCGATTCCCAGCTGTCGGAGCTCAGCGGCCAGCCATGGCTGAAGGTGACGACCGGGCCGTTCTTCGGGCCCCAGTCCTTGTAATAGAGGCGAACCTTGTCGTGGGTGACGATGTAATTGACATCCACGGTTGCTGCGGCAGCGGCCTGCGCCGGGGTCATGGGTTCTGCGGCCTGGGCGGCAAAGGTGGCCTGCAGGGAGAGGGTGAGCAGGCTGGTGGCGAGGGTGCGGGTAACGGCGTTCATGCGTGTGCTGTCCTGTGGCGAGGTGGGTGGAGGCGCCGGGACGCTGTGCCCCGGTGAGACGCAGTGTGGTCGGCGCGCATGGACCTCTGGTGATGTAGAGTCCTTACAACTTGATCAGGAGTACTTTCAGTGGCCGATCGACTCGCGGCACTGATGACGCACTTCCCGGTGGGCGCGCGGGTGTTCAACACCGGCGCGCTGTGCGGCATCAACACCGTGGACAGCGACGGAGCCCATGGGCAGCTGCATTTCGTACGCGCGGGCACGGTGGAGGTGCGGTGGGGCAAGGATTCAGTGCGCGTGGAGCGTCCAAGCCTGCTGCTGTTCCCGCGCCCCGTTGCCCATCGCTTCCACACCGACCCCGAACGCGGGGCCGACATGGTCTGCGCGCACCTCGCGTTCGAGGGCGGTGCAGAGCATCCGATTGCTTCGGCGTTGCCGGACTTGATCTGTCTGCCGCTGGATGGCATCGGGGGTGCAGCGCCGGTGACTGCCCTGCTGTTCGAAGAAGCCTTCGAGCAGCGCTGCGGACGGATCGCGCTGATCGAGCGCCTGATCGAAGTGGTGATGATCCAGGTGCTGCGACAGCTGATGGAAAGCGGAAGCCTTCAGGGCGGCCTGCTGTCCGGCCTGTCGCATCCGCGTCTGCGCCATGCGCTGGTTGCGATGCACGAAGCGCCTGAGCGTGAGTGGACGCTGGAGGCTCTGGCGCAGGTCGCCGGAATGTCGCGCAGCGCGTTCGCCGCCACGTTTCGCGAGCAGGTGGGGACGACGCCGGGGCAGTACCTCCAGGCTTGGCGTGTGCGATTGGCGCAGAAGGCGTTGCGCCGGGGACGCCCGCTGAAGGTGATCGCAGCGGAGGTCGGGTACGGCAGCGAGGCCGCGCTGTCGCGAGCCTTCAAGGCGCAGACCGGCCAATCGCCGCGACGGTGGAAGGCACACGACTTTCCTGCAGGCAACGCCTGAAGCCTCTGGCCGCGACCCGCCCCTCACACGGTTGGCACGGTGCCGCCATCGATGGTGTATTCCGTACCCGAAATGGAGGCAGCGCGGGGCGACACCAGAAAGGCGATCAGGTCGGCCACTTCCTGCGGCTTGGCGGGTCGCCCCACAGGGATGCCACCCAGAGACTCCATCACCAGGCGCCTGCCGCCGTCATGGTCGGTGCCCGCCTGCGCCGCAACGCGTTCCACCAGTGCCGCGGCCGCCTCGGTGTCGATCCAGCCGGGTGAGACCCTCACGACGCGGACGCCCTTCGGAGTCACCTCTTTGGAAAGCGCCTTGCTGTAGGTCGAGAGCGCCGCCTTTGCCGCCGCGTAGGCAATGGTGGCCTCCGGCAGCGGCAAGACGCGCTGGATGGAGGTGACATGAAGAATCACGCCCTCGCCCTGCCCCAGCATCGAGGGCAGCAGTGCGCGGTCGAGGCGCACGGCCGACATCAGGTTCAGGTCCAGCGCACGCGACCAGGCGTCGTCGTCGAGCGCGGCAAAGCCGCCCGCCGGCGCGGTGGAGCCGCCCACCACATTGACGAGGATGTCGATGCCACCGAGATGCTCGAGTGTCGCCGCGGCGACATGGCGTGCGCCCTGCGCCGTCGTGAGGTCGGCGACCAGGTAGTGGACATCTGTTGCCCGTCGTGTCGGCGCTGAGGTGGCAGTGGCGACGACCCGGGCACCGGCCTGCGTCAGCGCCTGCACGACGGCGGCCCCAGCCCCACGCGTACCGCCGGTCACCAGTGAACGCTTGCCGGCCAGCTGGAGATCGAAACTCATGGCCGGATCTCCAGTGACGCGATCTTGCCGCCTTCGAGCAGGAACACATGGCGCAGGTCCACCGGGCTGCCCGGAAAGTCACCGGACACACGCGCGATCACCGCATGGCGGTCGGCGTCCCGCTCAAGGCGGTGCGGTTGAACGGTGCAGGTGTAGCGCGCCGCTGCATCGTCTTTCCAGGCGGCAATGGCGGCGTGCCCCGTGTGTGTGTCCCTCGTCCCTGACCCATCCGTCGGGCGTGAAGCAGTGCGCCACGGCCAGGCCGCTTCCAGCGTCGGCGCGGAAGTAGGCGGCGATCGGTTCGGGCAGATTCAGTGCTTGCATTGCGGTGCTCCATCGGGATGGTGGGATCAGGATGGAGGGCGTTTTGCGGTTAGAGAATCGCCTACTATTGAATCAGCCTGTTCAGATTTGAGGGCACAATGCGCGGCGCAGAGTTTGCTGAGCTGAAGGCCTTCGTGGCCGTCGTCGAGCGGGGAAGCTTCGCCCGCGCGGCTGATCAACTGGGACTGTCGCGATCCGCCCTTTCCCAGACCATCCGTCAACTCGAGTCCCGGCTCGGCGTGCGGCTGCTCAACCGGACCACCCGAAGCGTCTCGCCCACCGAACCTGGACATCGCCTGCATCAGCGCATGGCTCCGGTACTGCGGGAGATGGACGACGCAGTCGCACAGGCGGCCGGCAGCAGCGCTCGCGCGGCCGGCACCTTGCGCATCAACAGCCTCGGCATGGCGGCCAGGAAGCTGATCGTGCCGAGGCTCGGCCGCTTTGCCCGCGCACATCCGGAGGTGACGCTTGACCTCGTGATTGACGACGGTCTCAGTGATATCGCAGCGGAGGGGTTCGACGCCGGCATCCGCGTGGGCGGACGTCTACAGAAAGACATGGTGGCGGTCCGGCTGACAGCGGACATCGAACTGCTTGCGGTGGCCTCTCCCGAGTACCTCGCGCAGCACGGCGAGCCGAGGACACCGGCGGAGCTTGAACACCACGCCTGCATCAACTGGCGCTTTCCGGGCAGCGGCAGAGTCGCCGGCTGGGAGTTCAGAAAGAAGGGAAAGCGAACCGAGTTCTTCGGGCAGAGCCGGGTGATCGCGAACCATCAGGACATCGTCGTGGCCGCCGCGCTGCAGGGACTGGGCATCACCTACGCCTACAACGATGAGGGGATCGCCGATGCGCTGCAGGACGGACGCTTGAAGCGAGTGCTGGCGGACTGGTCGCCGACAATGCCGGGCCTGTACCTCTACTACCCCAGCCGCCGCTTCATGCTGCCGGCCCTGCGAGCATTCATCGACTGCCTGCTTGACCGGGACTCGCAGTCAGGCGAGGGAACTGCCTGATGGCAGTCACCGCGAGCCTCGGCCCGCTTCGGGAGCGGGACGGGGGTGCGGTTGATCTTCTCGTCCACCGTTGATGAATCCGACCCGGTTTTTCGCGCGGCCCGGCCTACATCGAACTCCCGCCGAACGAGGGGCGCAGGGTCGTCCTGCCTCTCGACGACGCCAGGTCGAGCGATGTCGCACAGTCCAGGGCGGGCACCGACCGCTCGCGACTTCGCACCCACAGTCCCTGGCGCTGCATGCCGAAGACATGACCCGCCAGTGTCTCCACCACGACGGGGTGCCCTCGGCCACAACATCCGAAAACGTGGACGAGATCAGGCGCCGTTTGCGGGGGCAGCACCCCCCGGGAGCGGAGCGCCTTCGACACAGGATCGAGCAGCAGCTGCAGCGCCGTACGAAGCCCGCACGGTTCGGCAGGTCTCGCAAGTCAGCGCATCAGGCGAGAGCAGGAGGTGCGCTCCAATCGGGCTTCTGGATTCCGGCTCCTGACGCCTGGTCTTGCCGGTGTCGAAGGCTATGCCTCAACCCCGGCCGCTTGCAGGGCAGCGGACAGCACCTCGCGCAGAGGGGCGGATTCACCGCCGCGCCCGATGCTGCCCGCATGGATGGACGTGCGGACCTGCAGCGCACTTGCACTCCTCGCCGGGCTGGTCCGGGCGCGGATGTCGAGCGCTTCGGGCCGATATTCGAGGCCACAGAAGGCGAAGACCTCGCGCATGGTCGATTCGGGATCACTGACAAGATCTGCGTAGCTCACGTCCAGCACGAAGCCCGGCAGCACGCGATGCCAGTGCGCCATCGTGCGCCGGTAGCGCGCGTACGCACGCGCCAGTTCATGCGGGTGGTAGCTGTAGGCCGCATTGGCTCCGCCGAACAGTTCGCCCAAGTTGGAGGCGCAGGTATCCAGCGGATCGCGGACCAGGTGCAGCACCCGGGCATGCGGCAGCGCACGCGCGATCAGTCCGATGAGCTGGAAGTTCTGCGGCAGCTTGTCGGTGAAATACGACTGGCCGTCCGCGAGCCAGGCATTGGCCGCCAGGTAGGCATGGCCAAGTGCCGCGGCATCAACGTCACGCAAGGCTCGGAGCAGCTCGGGGCTGAGCACGTCCGCGCAGCCGTGGTTGGCCGCAAGACGCGCCTGCGCGGCCAGGCGATAGTGTTCGCCGCCCGCCACCACCTGCGGATGGCCCTCCAGGATCCGCTCCAGCAGCGATGTGCCGGAGCGGTGCATACCGACGATGAAGATGGGTTGCGCCACGCCGTTCGGTGCGGCGGATGCTTCTGCGGGCGTGACCGGCTCTGCAGCGAGCGCTGCGACCAGTGCCTCCTGAGCCGGTTCGTCATAGCGCAAGGTGGAACGCTTGGCCGCGCAGGCGCGCTGCAGCACGGCGAACGCTGCCTCATGCTGTTTCCGTGCCGCAAGAATCCGATACAGCGCGAACCCCAAGAAGCTTGCCGCCTGCGGGTCGTTGGCGTGCGAATGAAGCAGACGCTGCAGCCGCTCGATGCGAGCCCGCGGCGCGTTGTCGCCCTCCAGGCGAGCCAGGGCCCAATGCGCAATCGGCACCACTGGCGCCCCTTGGCAGACCTCGGTCAACAAGGATTGGGCGCGATCGAGCTGGCCTTTTTCGATGCACAGCAGAGCCAGCTGTACGCAGACGCTGGCCGCACGCGGCTGCACACGCCATGCCTGCTCGGCCCAGGCGAGCGCTTCGTCCGTCAGGCCAGCGCTCTGCAGCGCCGCAGCGCCGCGGAGCAGGGTTTGCACATCGAGAACGCGATCCGCGGGACAGCGGTGAACCAGCGCGCGCATCTGCGCATGCAGTTGGAAAGCACGCAGCGCTTCGAGTCGCTCGGCGACCAGCGTCAGGGCATCCGGCCGCGTGCTGCAGGCTTGCAGAACGTCGTCATGGGCTTCGCGATACGCGCCCCGGCGCAGGGCATGCATCGCGGCCTGCAGGCGCACGTCGTCGTTGTCGGGCTGGGCTTGAAGCTGTCGGCGCAGCGCTGACTCGGAATCATCCATGGGCGTCATGCGCAGCTCGGCGTCGCGGGTTGGTAGGACCACTCGTGCGCGCGGCACGGGGTCTTGGGGCAAGGCCCCATGTCAGGCGTGACTGCCAGACACTGCCCGGGACGATACACCCCCGGGCAGTGTCTGCCCTTGGCTTCAGTCCTCGAAGCCGTTGCCGAAGATGAAGGGCTCGAACTCAAGCACCGCAGTCATCTGGAAGGTCCGCGCAAAAGTGGCGCCGAAGGTCTCTGCATTGGCCCAGCCACCGGCAGGGCTGGTCGGCCAGTTGACCCACACCGTGCCGGGCGTGAAGCGCTCGGGAGTGTTCTCGAGGGTCATCGTGCGCGGTTCGGGCAGGGTGGGCTCTACGGCGGCGATCAGGTAGCGGCCCGGCGGCAGCAGGAGCGACGAGTCCAGAGTGAACTCCAGCTCGGTGCTGCCAATCGGCGCGTCCATGGCCACCGTGGTCGATGCCGTTGCAATCTGCTCACCGGGCTCACCCTCGATTTCATTCCAGGCGAACACAGCCACCTGCAGCTCGTAGCCGTTGAAATCGCCGACACCATCGCCGGTGTTCCCCATCCCGTCATCCGGCAGCACATCCGAGTTGGTCAGACGATAGCGGACCGCCGTAAGACGTGCCGTCTGCGGCAGCTGGAAATCCTGGCCCAGGAACCCACCGTTGCCGGCGCCGATTCCGAGCGTCCCCGTCGTGCTTCCCTGCGCGCGGGACAGCTCGTTGGCGGTGACAGTCACCATCGAGTAGGTGGCCGAGGAGTTTGCCGGGTTCTGGTCGCCCTCCGCGCTCGTGACCGAGGCGGCGACCGTCCACTCGCCCAGCTGATCGTAGGGCAGGCGCTCAAGCAGTTGCACCGTTTGCGATGCTGTCGGGGCAAGGCTCACCGGGCTTGAGGTCAGCACACCGAAGCCGCTGGGCGTTCCGCTGATCGTCACCTCGGCCTGCATGCGCACATTGGTCAGAGGCGACGCGCCCAGATTGCCCACGGTGGCTTGAACGATGGCGCCGTATCCGAGGCCCGCCGGCACTTTGGCGTAACCGCTTGCAGACGCATCTGTCTTCAATCCAGACAGGACCGGATCGAACTCAACGACATCAAAGATCCGGAAGTTGTCCAAGGCCAGCAGGAACTGGTTGTTGGAGTTGTTGCGGAAGGCCAGATGCACCGGGGTGCCGGCCAGCGCGGCAAGGCTGATCTCGCGATTGGTCCACACGGACGGAGCCGCCGGTACCGTGACCAGGGCAGGATTCAGCAGGAAATCGGCGGGCGCCGTCCCGGCCGTGCTGTAGCGCACTTCGTAGCCGTCCGGATAGCTGGCGTCCGGCGCCAGGTCGCTCCACCTCAGTCGCGTCGACGCCAAGGGGGTGACCTGTACTGGAATCACGGCCCAGTCGTCCGCAGCCCCCTCTGGCGTGTACCACGAGGTGCTCCAGATCGCACAGTCATTCGGCGCAGAGGTGGTGAAGCGCTCTCGTACTACCCAGGCGCTCGACACCCAGCTCACTTGACCGTTCGGGGAGCGAGCATCCACGTCGTGTACCGTCCAGCCGGCCGGCGGCAGGTAAGGCGCCGCCGGCGCTCCCGCTGCGCAGACGCTGTTGAAGTCTTCGAAGTAGATGTCACCACCACGGACGACCTCCGGCTGCGGAGCAGGCGCTGGCGAGGCGTCCGGATTGGAGCGCAGTGCGTTGGGCGGCTTGAGGCCATCAACCGCGAAATTCGCGTGCCTGACTTCTGCTGCCAGCGCGGAAGCGCTGAGCGAACAGGCGATGGCGAGCGTGAGCGCGCACAGTGCCGGAACGGGATATTGGATTGCAGCAACGCGCATGGAGCCCCCTGGGGCATCTTGGACAATCGCGGAGAGTGATCCTTTTGGGCAAAGGATGGCAAGCCATGCTGAAGTCATACTCGGAGCTGCCGAATTCATCAGCGCCGCGGAAGAAGACACGCGCGGGTCGAACGCACGCGTCAACGCTTCGGGTTCGCCCCGAGCCTCGGGCGCTACCCGCCACATGTGGGGGTCGTCGCTTTGAAGGAGGCCACAAGGTCGTTGTTCGGGCTATCCAGTGCTGGACGTCACCTTCCTTTGCTGCGCCCCCGCTGCCCCACCGATCCGCAGCACCTCACTCGAACCCATCCTTCAGAAGATCCTGCGCATACAGCCGCACCCGCATGGCGCTGCCGTAGTAGCTGCCGTCGTCGCTGGCGTAGGCATAGCCGCCGAACACCACGCGTTCGCCGTCGGCGGACAGGGCCATGCTGTCCAGGCGGTTGTCGCGGTCGCTGCCGAACAGGGTGTGGCCGTAGCCCATGCGGCCCGGCAGGCCGAGGTTGAGGTTGCCGAAGCTGCTGTCGAAGCTGCCGTCGGCATTGAGGCGGACCAGGGCGGCATCGCCGAAGCTGAAGCCCGCGTACTCGTAGCCGCCGCCGATCAGGATCTTGCCGTCGGGCGTGGCGAGCACGTCGGCGGCATAGGCGTCACCGTGGATGCCGCTGGCGGTGTAGTCGAAGTTCAAGGCGGTGCCGCCGAGGAAGCCAGGATCGTTCGCGCCCGTCACGGTGTCGATCACGCTGACGCCGATCGAGGGGTCGGTGTCGCTGGCGTTGGCAGCGTAGCCAACTAAGATCAGCCGCGAGCTGGCGCCCTGCCGCTGGAGGGCCAGGCGATTGCCGGTGTTGTGTCGAAACCCAGGGGCGGCACTGAAGAAGAGACTACGGAAGCCGTTGCTGCCGAACTGGGGGTCGATCCCATAGCCCGGCGTCGCCGAGGGAAAGGAGGTGCCGATCACCGCGGTGTCGAACTGGCCCTGCGAGTTGACGATGCCGCGGCGAAGCAGGGTTCGGAAGCGCAGCGGCACGTTTGCCTCGGGCACGTATTCGGCCGCGAGGTCGGCCACCTGCACGTCGAAGTTGGCGCCGATGCGCAGCGCATACCACTGATTGGGCTGGCCGACGTTGCCGCCGATGACGTTGCCGCATTCGGCGACGCCGCAGAGTTGGCCGGTGTTGGCGAACAGCACCACATGCATCAGGTCGCGCGGGCCGCTGTCGCCGTCGCGGATCGCGCCGGCGATCATGAAGCGGTTGGACTCCAACTCGTAGGGTTCGATGGCGCCGGCGATATCAGATGGACTGCCGCCGCGGCGGATGCGCAGCAACCCGCCGCTGGCGAAGTTGGGGTCCAGGCTGCCGTTGGGCAGCACCGCCCACACCGCCATGTCGCTCTGGTTGAAGGGGCCGAACAGGGTGCCCAGCACCAGCAGCGCGCCATCGGCACGAAGCGCGGCATCCACGGCTTGCACTTCGAAATCGACGCCGGCATCGAAGAGCTGCTGACCGCGGGGGCCATAGCTCGTGTCCGGCGAGCCGTCCGCGTTCAGGCGAGTGACGCCGATCTGGCTGTTGCCCGGGAACTGCGAGCCGAACGGTGTTGGCGTGTTGCTGACCAGCAGGGTCTTGTTGTCGGCCTGCACCAGGGTTTTGACGACGCGGGTGGCGCCGCGCTGCAGGCTGGCGTCGATGGGGAAGAAGGTCGTGGTCTTGCCGCTGGCGACGGGGCCGAAGCCGGTGTCCAGCTGACCGTTGGCCTGTGCCGTCAGCGCCAATGTGGCCAGCAGAGCGAGTGCGATGAGGCGAGCGATCAGGTGTGTCATCTGCGGTTCTCAGCGGTCGGCGCGGGAAGGCGCCCTTGCTGCGACACACGCTGGATGGGGGTTGGACCTGACAGCAGGCGCACGAAGCGACCTGCCTGCGGCTGGCGGGCCGTGCAGGGCAGCACGGCTGTTTGCAGACACTCTCTTTCAGGTCAAGCCTCCTCGGCGGCGTATAGGCGTGTTCGCGACCCGCAAGCTGGGTGCAGCCGCAGGCTGCGTGCAGAGCGTTGGCTGCTGTTGAGCCCCTCTCCCCCCGAGGGAGAGGGGTTGGGGAGAGGGGGCAGACTCGCGGCAAGATCGCCCCCTCTCCCCCGGCCCCTCTCCCTCCAGGGGCGAGGGGAGAAAAGCACTCGGTCGACGCGACGAGAGGGGAACACAGCAGTCAGTTGAACCACGGAGATTGGAGCAAAGCACTCGATCAAGCGCACAACGCAAATCGGGGTCCCGCGTACCGGCTGTTTGCAGGAGCGAGCTTGCTCGCGACCGGCAGGTTGGGTGCAGGCGGCAAGCTGCGTGCAGAGCGCAGGCTGCTGTTGAGCCCCTCTCCCCCCGTGTGTATGGACCGGAGACATGGTGAACACCTGTTCGGAGACATGGTGAACACATTC
>VFQP010001443.1_pt1 | contig 31890 bp, 30 predicted proteins | sample 3512351 | NCBI WGS metagenome assembly VFQP01 (sample SAMN10412372, study PRJNA504923) | tailings metagenome | isolation source: Relicate 1 Philex TSF1 revegetated site | place: Philippines: Tuba, Benguet | collected 2017-08-29
CCAGCCAGGCCTTCACCGTGTTCCTGCCGGTCAAGAGCGTGGGCGTGATGGGCGACGGCCGCACCTACGACTACGTGGTGGCGCTGCGGGCGGTGCAGACCAGCGACTTCATGACCGCCGACTGGGCCGAGCTTCCTTATGGTTTGCTTAAGAAAGTCAGCAGCCGCATCATCAATGAGGTGCGCGGCATCAACCGGGTGACCTACGATGTGAGTTCCAAACCGCCGGCCACGATCGAGTGGGAGTGATCGACTCAGAACCCGCCGCACGTTCTTCGTGACTTGCGTCTCTAGCTTGGAGTTTATGTAGCGCGCCCTGCCGAGTTGAACGCAACAGGTGACTGCGAATGCATGGGCTCGACAGTATGATGAGAAAACCATCATCTGGCAGATGCAGTTCAGGCCTGGGAAGAGGAGTCCAAGTGACACGCGTTGACATCGGCGTATTTGCGCACAATGAAGCGGACGGCATAGCCAGAATGCTGGATGGGCTGATCAGGCAGGACACCACCGGGCTGGATATCAAGATATGGGTCCTGGCCAATGGATGCACCGACGATACGGCAGATCGGGCGCGCGCATTTCTTCGAACCCAAGAATGCATTGACTCGAACAAGTCCGTCGAAGTGCTGGACTTGTCGGCGCCTGGCAAATCCAGAACCTGGAATACGTATGTGCACGAGGTCAGTCGGCGGGACGCAGGCGTATTGATCTTTTCAGATGCGGACATCGAATTGCCCGAGCGTGACAGCCTGCTGCGCCTGTTCCAAGGGCTCACGTCCAGCCCCAATCTGCACGGCTTCAATTCCCATCCCATCAAGGACATCGTTTATCGACCTGAGAATCTGAGCATGACGGACAAGGTCATTGCCTCAGGCAGTGAGACTTTGAACGAATGGAAAACCGCCGTTTGCGGTTCGCTCTACGCCATGCCGGCGGCCAAGGCCCGAATGCTGCACATGCCCATCGGCCTTGCGGTCGAGGACGGTTTTCTTCGAGCCATGATCCTGACCGATGTGATGTCCCGCGACGAGGACCTCACCCGCCTGGATGGCGGCAGTGTTTTTCACATCTTTGCCGCAGAGCGTTCGGTTTCAGCGCTGATCCGCCATCAGACCCGGTTGGTCATTGGCACGGCCATCAATGTCGCCATCTTTGATCATCTGCGCGCGCTCCCGTCGGGTCGGCGGCGCGCCGCTTTGGCCGAGGCCGCCAGCCAAGAGACATGGCTCCCGGATGTGATTCGGTCCCGCTTGCCGAGATGGCCTTTTGGCTGGATTCCATTCCATTGCGTGACCAAGCGGGTGCTGTTCATCAGTCGCCAACCCCGCAATCTGCTGCAGCCGCGAAGGCTCTTCATGCTGCTGGTGGGCCTGGGTTTCGATCTGGTGGTCTACGTCAACGCGCAGATCAAAATGGCCAAAGGCACTGGCGCCGGCTACTGGTAGTCGACGCGCTCGCGGCTCAACGTCAGAGCGCGTTGGGCATCATCCGCCTCACCAGGGCGAGTGCGGGCCGGTAGCCGGGAAACAATTTGACCTTCAGCCTCGACAGGCTGTCCTTGCTCGAAATGCCGATGCGCGGCAGGCTGAATCGGCCACCCACGACCTCGGTGCATCCGAAACCTGCTTCAAACCCCGCCTGCCGGGCCACGTCCATCACCGCCTGATCGTGCAAGCCATGCGGGTAGGCCAGAAAACGAACCCGCCGATCGACGATGTCTTCGAGAACCTGCCTTGACAACGTGAGGTCGGCCAGCAAATCGGGCTTCGAACGCGGAATCATCGATTGATGCAGGTGCGCGTGAGAGCCAATTTCAATCAGCGGGCTGGCCGCCAGCGTTTTCAACTGCGACGTGGTCAGCATTCTTCGCTTCAGGCCGTTGTCAACCCAGACCGTGTCCAGCAGCGAACTCGATACGAAAACCGTGGCCGGGACCTGGTACTTTTCCAGGATCGGCAGCGCGGTTTCGAGCGTATCGGCGTCGCCGTCATCGAATGTGACGACGATGCCTTTTGCGCGGTCATCGAGGCAGGCTTCTGCCCGGGTCAGGGCTCGCCCGCTTTTTGACAGAAATTCCATGTGCTCATGGAATCGGGCCACGGGCAGGGCCGCCCCTCCCGCCACCAGGTCGGCTCTGTCGTTGATGGAGTGATAAAGAAGCACACTCGCGGTCATGCAAACCTCTTTGTCTGGAAGTAGGGGGCGACCCATTCTGCCAGTGCTTGCAGGATCGCTCACATCTGTCGGGACAGGGTTGCCCAATATTCAACCGCTTCCGGCAATTCAGCACATTGTCCCTGGATCTGTCGCACAGGCGGCCGAGGCCCGCCAGCGCTTGTCGGGCCCTTGCCATGCATCTTTCGTCACACAATTCACATGAAGATATTCGAAAAGGACTTTGATCTCAAAGCCATTTTTGCTTTATGAGGCGTCCACGCTGGCCAGATACTGGTGAACTTGCGCCACGGCCGCCGCGCCTTCCCCGATAGCGCCACCCACGCGTTTGACGGAACCGGATCGCACGTCGCCTACCGCGAAAACGCCTGGGATGCTGGATTCCAGTGGCGCTGCCATCCGACCCGAAGCGGCTGCGTGCACGGCCGCGCCCGTGCGCACGAACCCGTGGGCGTCCAGCTCGATCTGGCAGCCCGCCAGCCAGCCGATCTCCGGGTCGGCGCCGACGAACAGGAACAGGTGGCGCAGAGGGGTTCGCGTTGGAACGGCCTCTCGGCTGTCGTGCCAGGTTACCTCGGCCAGGCCGGCGGCGTCTCCGTGCAGCGCGGTGATGGCGGTGTGGGGTCTCAGCTCGATGTTGGGCGTGGCCTCGATGCGGTCGATCAGGTAGCGCGACATGCTGGCAGCCAGCCCCGGTCCGCGCACCAGCAGGGTCACTCGGGCGGCATGCCGGGACAGGAACACGGCCGCCTGGCCCGCCGAGTTGCCTCCGCCCACCAAGGCGACCTCGGTCCGAGCACACAGCGTCGCCTCGAGCGCAGAAGCCCAGTACCACACGCCGCGTCCCTCGAATTCCTGCAGGCGGGGCACGTCGGGCCGGCGGTAGCGTGCGCCGCTGGCGATCACCACCGCGCGCGCCCTCAGGCGGCGTCCGTCGGTCAGGCGGATGGCCAGCTCGCGCTCGGGGCCCGTGCGCGTGCAGTCCAGGGAATGCACCTCCGCCGGGATCATCATCTCCGCGCCGAACTTCTGCGCCTGCACGTAGGCACGCCCCGCCAGCGCCTGTCCGGAAATGCCGGTGGGAAAGCCCAGGTAGTTCTCGATGCGTGCACTGGCGCCGGCCTGACCGCCATACGAACGGCAATCCAGCACCACCACCCGCAAGCCCTCCGACGCGGCGTACACAGCGGTCGACAGGCCCGCTGGCCCGGCGCCTACCACCGCGACATCGAACAGCTCTTCGTGCGCCGCCGTGTCCACCATGCCCATGCTGCGGGCCAGCGTCTCCTCGCTCGGGTTGACGAGCACGGAACCGTCCGGGCAGACGACCAGAGGTTCGTCCGGTGCGGCGCCGGATTGCTCCATCAGCGCCGCAGCCCCGGCATCGGTACCGACATCCACCACGTGGTACGGCTCGCCATTGCGGCGCAGAAAATTCTGCAGCCGCATCAGGTCGGCGGCTGCGGGGCGGCCGATCAGCACCGGACCGCTGGTGCCTGAGGCAATCAGCGCGACGCGCCGCAGGATGAGCGCGCGAACCAGGCGTTCACCCAGGTCGGCCTCAGCAATGATGAGCGCGCGCAACTGTCCGGGCAGCAGGAGCAGCACGTCCACGTCCTCCAGCGCGACACCATCGACCAAGGACGGCTTGCCTGACAGCGCACCCACCTCGCCCATGAAGTGACCGCGCGCGTGCCGCACGATGGGCGTCACCTGGCCCAGCCCATCCCGCTCGCTCACCTCCACCGCACCAGCCAGCACCACAAACAGACCTGGCCCGGGCTCGCCTGCCGTCAGCAGCCGCGTGCCGCTCGGGTGAGTCTGGCGCGTTCCGAAGCGCTGCATGCGAGCCATCTCGGCCTCGGTCAACACGGGGAACATCTGGTGGCGGCGAGAAAGAAGCTCGCTGGGTGCGTCATCGGCCATGGCAGTCCTGGTGAGGCGGCGCGGGGTGGCGCCTGCGGTCCATTATCTTGCTACGCTCGGCAGCCGATGCCGATCACACACCACCTCGACCGCCAGCTCGGCCTGCTTCGCTCGCTGCTGATCTACCGCGCCATTCCCTGGCGCGGCGCGCAACTCAGGCGCTTCTACCGGCGCTTCGTGCCCTCGGGTGGGCTGGCCTTCGACGTCGGGGCGCACGCCGGCAACCGCGTGGCCGCGTTTCGCGCACTCGGTGCGCGCGTGGTCGCGCTGGAGCCGCAGCCCGATTTCATCCGGCTCCTGCGGCGCCGTTTTGGCCACGACGCCGGCGTGACGCTGCTGCCGCAGGCGCTGGGCAGGGCGCCGGGCGAGGCGCGGCTGATGGCCAGCCCGCGCACGCCCACGGTGGCCACGCTCTCCACGGACTTCGTCGAGCGCGCGGGGGCGGCGCCGGCCTTCCGGGGCGTGAGCTGGGAAGCCGGGCCGCTGGTGAGCGTGACCACGCTGGACGCGCTGATTGCCGCGCACGGCCTGCCCGATTTCGTGAAGATCGACGTCGAGGGTTTCGAACTGGAGGTGCTGATGGGCCTGAGCCAGCCCCTGCCGGCGCTGTCGTTCGAGTTCGTTCCGGCGGTGCGCGATGTGGCCATCGGGTGCATCGCGCGGCTGGAAGCGCTGGCCGGCCCGGGGCGCTACCGCCATGCCGTGTCGCTCGGCGAACGGCAGCGCCTGCTCAAGCACGAAGGCGAGGGCGCCGCGGCGATGCGCGACTGGCTGAACGCGCTGCCGGACGATGCGCCCTCGGGCGACGTGCACGCCTGGCTCACGCCCTGAGCGGCCCGGCTCAGGAGCCGGTGTGGGGCGTGCTCACCGGTGCGCCCACGTGATCGAAGCGTTGCGCCTCGTGGGCACCGGGGGCGTTGAACACACCCAGCAGCACCCGGGTCAGCCAATGCATCGGACCCAGGGCCTGTTCCGGCGGCGTGAGGCCCGGCACGAAGCCGCTGCCCAGCAGGCGCTGCAGCAGGGCACGGTCTTCGCTGACGACGTGCACCGGCACGTCCCATGAGGCCCCGGGGCCGCTCACCAGCGCGGGCGGCTGGTGGTCGCCCACGATCACCATCACCAGCGGTCGCGCCGAGCGGTGCCGCAGGTGGTCGGCCATCCACGCGTACTGGTAGCGCAGGCTGTCGAGGTAGGGCGTGAGCGGCTGGCTCATGGACACCGGTGCCGCGAGCGCCTCGGCGGCCTGCGCCGCGGTGTAGGCGTCGGGCCCGGTGAGGCGCTGCCAGTCGTCCACGAGCGGGGCGATGGGGTGGAAGGGGGCGTGCGTGCTGGTGGTCGGGAAGACGACGAAACGCGGTTCCCGCTTTTGCGCCTCGCCCTGCGTGCCGAGCTCCTGCGCCTGCAGCAGCGCCATGGCCGCCTGATCGGGAATGCGCCAGTAGCCGAAGTCCGGCCCGAGGTAGCCCATGCCGGCGTCATCGGCCAGCCGGTCGAAGCCGTAGAACGCGCCTTCCGGCCAGGGGCGCTTGAGGCCGGGCATCCAGCCCACGGTGCGGTAGCCGTGCCGGGCGAAGTGACTGACCAGCGTGGGCCGCTGGCTGGCGAGCAGCAGGTCGTGGTCGGCCGGGTCGTGGGTGTCCACGCCGGCCAGCAAGGCCGCGTGCGACAGCCAGGAGGAACCGCCGAACGTCGGCGCGGTGACGCGCCCGCTGACCACGGTGCGACCGCCCTCGTGGATGGCCTGGTCCAATGCGGCGCGCGGGGCCGCCAGCGCGCTGGCCATGGCGGGTTGGTCGAAGCTGCCGGTGCCGTAGGACTCGGCAAACACCAGCAGCACATCCGCCGGGCCGTTCACACCCACCAGGCCGGAGAGGTCGCCTTCGAAGTCGGGACCGGCCTCCAGCACCGAAGCGCCCGAGGCGGGCCACCACACGCGCGCCAGCAACGCGCCCTGGTGCACCAAGGTGGGTGTGATCGGCAGCGAGAAAAACCAGCGCGTGTCGCGCTGCCCGGGCACGTAGGCGGCAAAGCTCAATGTGAAGGCCGAGGCGGCGACCAGCAGCCATGGCCGGGGTGCCGGCCAGGCCAGGCTTTGCGCCAGCACCCCGATCGCCCGGCGCACCAGGCCGGTGAGCAACAGCACACCGAGCACGAAGGCCATGCCAGCGCAGGCCAGTTGCCATGCCGGCAACGACTGTGTGGCCAGGTGCAGAAGTTCGGCTGCGTGCCGGCCGTCCCAATACAGGTTGACCGGCCGGCCCAGCACGGCGGGGGCGGTCACGTTGGCGTAGCGCGCGAACACCAGCACCATGAAGCCCACGGCGAGTGCGCCCTGCGCGCGGCGCGAGAGGGGCCCGCGCCAGGCCACCCAGCCCATGAGCGCCACCACCATCAGGCACAGCTCGAACGACAGGCGCGGCATGTAGAGCACGCCGAAACCCGGCCAGCGGTTCTCGAACGTCAGCAGTGTGTTGAGCAGCGCGAACGCGAACCCGAAGCGCAGCAGCCAGGCCGCCGCCTTGGGTGGTGTCACTGGCGAACGGCCTCGAACTCGATGATCAGCGGCACCTCGTCACCCACCCAGCCGTTGGACACGGCGTAGTTCATGCCGTAGGCGCTGCGCTTGAAGCTGCCGCGCGCCGACACACCCATCACGTAGGGCTTGCCGCCCAGGCCACCCATGGGCGACTCCGCGCTCTTGTTCCAGGTGGCCTGCAGCGTGAGGGGCTGTTTCTTGCCCAGCAGTTCGAGCTGACCGCTGATCTCGAAGGTGCGATCGCCCGTGCGCTTCGCGCCGGCGGCGGTGAACACCATGCGCGGAAACTCGCCGCTGTTGAGGAAGTCCGGGCCCTTCAGGTGGTCGTCGCGCTTGCGCTGGTTGCTGAAGACGCTGGCGGTTTCCACCTCGATGCGCACCTCGGAAAGGGTGGCGGTGGCCTCATCGAACCGGTAGTTCCCGCGCGCCGAACGGAACAGGCCCAGCACCTTGGCGTAGCCGATGTGGTCGACCAGAAAGGCCACGGTAAGGTGGTCGGGATCGATCTCGTAGCGGGCGGCCTGGGCCTGCGCCGGCGTGGTGGCAAGCAGGGCGGCGCAAAGCGTGAGGGAGGGCAGCAGGAAAGATCGCATGGTTCAGGTCTCCGGTGGATGGGTGCGGTGCAGGAACCGCACGTCGATGGCGAAGGACAGGGTGAGCAGCGCCAGGCTGACGGCCGCCAGCGTCGAGGCGAGGAGGGGCGGCACGATGGGCCCGAGGCAGACGATCAGCGTGGTGATCTGCACCACGCACACCGTCTGGCGGCGGCGACTCGGCGGCAGCACGCCGGCCAGCCACGGCCAGGCGCGGGCCGCCGCCACGAAGACGTAGCGCATGAGGCCACTGGCCAGCACCCACGGACCGGCCTGGCCGGCCTGCCACACGAGCAGGCACAGCACCAGGGTGAACAGGGCGTCGGTTTCCATGTCGAAGCGCGCGCCGAACTCGCTCGCCAGGCCGCTGCGCCGGGCCAGCGGGCCGTCCACCGCGTCGAGCAGGGCGGTGGCGGTGGCCAGCACCACCACCGCCCACCAGGCGGCCGTGGGCAGGGCTTCGCCCACCAGCGCGGCGAGCAGGGCCGTGACACCCAGGCGCAGCAGGGTCACCCGGTTGGCATCACCGAAGCGCGCATGGGGGTGCGGCGTGCCCGCCGAGGTGAACAGGCCACGCCACACCAGCCAGGCGAACACGGCGAACAGCAACAAGGCCTTCAGCGAAAAGTCGGCGCCCAGTCCACCTCCCGCACCCAAGGCCAACGCGGGGACCGCCAGCAGCACCATGGCAGCACCCAGGGACCGCCCCGCGTCCACCCTCAGCGCGGGCAAGCCCTCGCCGGCGGTGCCGGAAGCGGGGTGGGGGGTTATTGGCTGGGACATAAGATGCAGGCGGACGGCCGACGATCATGGCACGCACAGCCCGTCCGACTCCCCATTCCCCATTTCGTTCATGTCTTTCCATTCCGCTTCCCCCGCCCAGGCCGCACAGGCTTGCTGGGTCGTCTCGCCCGGCCACGCCGAGATCCGCGAGGAAGCCCTGCCGCCGCTGGTCGAGGGCGAGGTCCGGGTGCGCACGCTGCACACCGCCGTGAGCCGTGGCACCGAGGGCCTGGTGTTCCGGGGCGAGGTGCCGCCGGGCGAGTGGCAGCGCATGCGCGCGCCTTTCCAGGCGGGTGAATTCCCCGGCCCGGTCAAGTACGGCTATGTGAACGTGGGTGTGGTGGAAGCGGGGCCCGCCGAGTTGCTCGGGCGCACGGTGTTTTGCCTCCATCCCCACCAGACGCGCTACCAGGTGAGTGCCGAGGCGGTGCTGCCGCTGCCCGAGGGCGTGCCGCCGGCGCGGGCGGTGCTGGCGGCCCAGGTGGAGACCGCGCTCAACGCCTTGTGGGATGGCGCGCCCGCGCGGGGCAGCCTCGTCAGCGTGGTGGGCGGTGGCGCCATCGGCCTGCTGGTGGCCTGGCTGGCCGTGCGGGAGCATGGGTGCGTGGTGCAGGTGATCGACGTCGAGCCCTCGCGCGCCGCGCTCGCCGAGGCGCTGGGTGCGATGTTCAGCCTGCCCGCGCACGCCACCGGCGGCGCCGGCCTGGTGGTGCACACCACCGCCACGCCGGCCGGCCTGGCCACGGCGCTGCGGCTCGCCGCCTTCGAAGCCACCGTGCTGGAACTGAGCTGGTACGGCAGCCGTGCGGTGAGCGTGCCGCTGGGCGAGGCCTTTCATTCACAACGGCTCACGCTCAAAAGTTCGCAGGTCGGCCACGTGGCGCCGGCGAAACGCGGTGCATGGAGCCACCGCCGCCGGCTCGCGCTGGCCTTGTCGTTGCTGACTGACCCGGTGCTCGATCGCCTGATCACCGACACCGCACCGTTCCATCAACTCCCCGAGGTGCTGGCGCGCCTGGCCGGCAGCGCCGCACCCGGTACCCTGTGCCACCGCATCGATTACCCCGACTGAAAGAGAAAACCTGCCATGTACGCCGTCAACGTCAGAGACCATTTCATGATCGCCCACAGCTTCCAGGGCGCCGTGTTCGGCCCCGCGCAGCGCATGCACGGCGCCACCTACGTGGTGGACCTGGAAATGCGCCGCGATGCGCTGGATGCCGATGGCATCGTGGTCGACATCGGCCTGGCCACCCAGGTGCTGCGCGAGGAACTCGCCGCGCTCAACTTCCGCAACCTGGACGAGGCACCCGAATTCGCCGGCCGCAACACCACCACCGAGTTCCTCGCGCGGGTGATCTTTGACCGCGTGGCCGCGCGCATCGCCGCCGGCGCCATGGGCGCGCAGGCCCTGCCCACGGCGCAGGCGCCGGGCCTGCGGCAGATGCGCGTGACGCTGCACGAATCGCACGTGGCCTGGGCCGCGTACGAAGGGAGCCTGCCTGCCGGCACGCCATGAGACCGCCTCGTCAACTGGTGTTTCTGGTTCCAGGCGACTGGAACGTGCCCACCGGCGGTTATGGCTACGACCGGCGGATGGTGCAGGCCTTGAGGCAGGCCGGCTGGTCGGTCGACGTGCACCACCTGAGCGGCGAGTGGCCCTGGCCGGATTCGACTTCGAGGGCTGCGGTGTCGGCCCTGATCGCCACGCTGCCCGACGGCAGCCTCGTCGTCGCCGATGGCCTGGCCTATGCCGTGCTCGCTGAAGAAGTGCGGCCGCACGCGACGCGCCTGCGCTGGGTGGCCCTGGTGCACCACCCGCTGCACCTGGAGACCGGGCTGGACGAAACCACCCGTTCCCACTTGCGCCTGGCCGAAACCGAGGCCTTGCAGCTGGCGTCGCAGGTGGTGGTGAGCGGACACCGCAACGTGGAGGATCTCGCCGCCATGGACGTGGCCTCCCCGCGCATCGCGGTGGTGGAGCCGGGCACCGACCCGGTCCCGTTCAACGACCGGGCGACGCGCGAGGGCGGCACGATTCAACTGCTGTGCGTGGCCACGCTGACCCCGCGCAAGGGCCACGCCTTCCTGCTGCAGGCGCTGGACGGCCTGCGCGAGCTGCCGTGGGAACTGCACAACGTGGGCAGCGCCACGCGCGATCCCGCCACCGCTGCGGCGCTGGTCGCGGCGGCGGCGCCGCTCGGCGCGCGGGTGCACTGGCACGGCGAGCTGGATGAGGCGGCCTTGCAGGCCCGCTATGCGTCGGCGGACATCTTCGTGCTGCCGTCGCTGCACGAAGGCTACGGCATGGTGGTGGCCGAGGCGTTGGCCCACGGCCTCCCGGTGGTGGCCACGAACGCCGGCGCACTCGCGCACACGCTGCCTTCGCAGGCCGGCCTGCACGTGAACCCCGGCGACCCCCTGGCCCTGCGGGAGGCGCTGGCCCGTGTGATCACCGATGCCACGCTGCGCGAGCAACTGGCCACCGGCGCCCGTGCGGCCGCACGCCATCTGCCCGACTGGCCCCGGCAAGGCGCCGCCTTGGCCCGCGTGCTGGAGCTGATCCCGTGAGCACGGAAACCTTCAGCGCCGACTGGCTCGGCCTGCGCGAGCCCTTCGATGCCGCCGCACGAAACGAAGCGGCCACGCGGCTGCGGCTGGATGCGCGCCTGGCGCCACGGCGGCCCCCGCCCGGTACACCCTGGCGCGTGATCGACCTGGCCTGCGGCACCGGCGCCAACCTGCGCTGGCTCGCGCCGCGCCTGGGTGGTCCGCAGCAATGGCTGATGGTGGACCACGATGACACCTTGCTGGGTCGGATCACAGCGCCGGGGGAGGGCGTGGCCATCGTGCGTCAGCGGCTGGACCTCATGGCCGCGCTCGAGACGCTGCCGTGGCACGCCGCCCACCTCGTCACGGCCTCGGCGCTGCTCGATCTGGTGGGCACGGCCTGGCTGCATCGGCTGGTGGCGGCGTGTGCCGCGGCGCGCCTGCCCCTGCTGCTGTCGCTCAGCGTCGACGGACGCCACCACTGGACGCCACGCGACCCGCTCGACAACGACGTGGCCGCGCTCTTCGCGGCCCACCAGCGGCGCGACAAGGGCTTTGGCCCGGCGCTCGGCGCACAGGCCGTCGCCACCCTGGTGCCGGCCTTGCGCGCGGCGGGCTACCGCACGTTCCAGGCGCGCAGCGACTGGCGGATCGACGGCCAGTCGGGCGAGCGGGCGCGCTGCCTGCAGGAGAACCTGATCGATGGCATGGCCGGAGCCGCCATCGAGCAAGCCCCTGGCATGGCCGGGGCGTTGCGCGGCTGGCAAGAGCGCCGGCGCGAACTGTCCGCTGCCAGCAGGCTGTGCGTGGGGCACGGGGATGTGCTGGCCGTGCCGGGTCCGCGACGCGCGTGAAACGGAGACTCGGTCTGCCGGTGGTGGACCCGCGATCGGTTCTGGTGCGGTGAACTCACCAACTCGTGCCCCCGGTCCTGAATCCCATCTTCTTTCGAAAGAATTCGGTTTGAGTCCTGTCAAACGTAAGGCCCTGACCGATGAACAAAGCTGCGCCACCCAGTGTCCTGCCCCAAGGCTTGTCGCAGCCGGCGGTCGTGGTTCCCCAGCCTGTGCTCGATGGCTGGCGCGTCCAACTGGAAGCGCATGCGGCCATTCCCCAGCCCGCACAACGGGATTTGGCGATCGGCGTCTTTTTTGCAAACCCGAATAGGCCCAACCGCATCGCACAATTTGGCGATTCCCGTTTGCTGGGAGCCGCCTGCCGGGCCGTCTTGTGCCTGACCGATGCAGCAGAACGCCAGGCTTTGGCAACACAACTCATCACGCCCCGGACCACAGTGGTGGTGGGAAGTTCGGGGGATGCTGGACTGGTGCACGACATGTCTCGCACCATGCACCAGTTACCGCCCGCGCCTCATGCAGAGGCACTGAGAGACCTGCTGCTCACCTCAAATCACACCATTCCCGATGTGGTGAGAAGTGGGCAGGTCCCCATCGTGGCCGACCTTTCATACGACACAGCGACCAGGTTGGCTGCAGGCGCCCAACGAGATGCAGCGATGGCGGGCTTGCTCACAAATGAAACCGTCGATGCCGTCATGGCTTCCGACCTTCCCGAAGCCATTGGCAAAACCGCGTTCGCTACAGGCGTGTTGCCGGCTGCCGAGCGAGCCGAGCGGATGGAACGCGTGGCATTGAGCCATCGTGCCGTAACCTGCATGAAGGAAAGGGGCAATGCAGCCGATGTGGGCAGACTGGTCGAGGCCTTGGCGGCTCACCGATCGCCGGCAGGCGGTGCTTCATTGCGGGATCTGATGGCTCCACCTGTCGTAGGCAGGACGGTGGAGACCGGCTCGGTGGAGGATATGGCCCGGCTGATGCGCGGCATGCAGGGTCTGCCAGCGGACGCCAGAGAGGCCTTGTGGCCCCAGCTGTTTACACGGCATGCCAGGACGGAACTGGCAGGGGCTTCATCGAGCCGCATGACCGCCGCTGCCATCGGGGTGGCGCTGACCATGCAGAATCCGGACGCACGCGCACAGGTGCTGGACGACCTGATGCCGTCCGACACAGTCGCTCGAGCCGTGGCTCAGCACGATGCCCACGCGGGCGGGTTGATGGCCATTGCCGCCACGCATTTGCCTGCCGACGCATGCCACCGCGTGCTGAACGGGCTGCTGGCGGGTGACTTTCCGCGCGATCTGGCGCGGGATGCGGCTGCACTTTTTCGAGTGACGGCGGCTTTGAGAAGTTTGCCCGAAACACAACGTGCCGATGCCATGGCGAGCATCTGGTCACCTGGCGCCATCGACGCAATGAAAACCTCCGGTGACATCAGTGCCGTCAGTTTTATCGGGGGCGCCATGGCGAACTGGCTGCCGGAGGATCGGCGCGCGGCCTCGTTGGCGGCCTTGCTGCCAGACGACGCTGTCTTCCAGCGTGCCCGCGCCAGTGGCCGCCCAGACATCGTTGAACGCATGAAGCTGGCGGCAGCGGCTTTGCCGGAAGAGCGTCGAGGCCCGGCGCAGGCGCTGCTGGAAGACAGGCAAGCGCCTGCTGCACCACCCACCTGGCAACAGATCATGGCGGGTCCGGGCAATGGCGCAAAGGCATCAACCGCAGCCCAGCGGACACGATCGCCGAGCCCTGCCGCAGGCCTGGGGCCGAACTGATAGACATGCTTCCTTCCAATCTTCCCCCTCTCAGCGCCACCGAGATCGTGGCGCTTCCCGTGCCGGCCATTCCAGCCGAGGCGCTGGCGGAATGGCGCGCCAGTCTGGAGGAGATGGCAGCGCTGCCCGATCCTGTGCAGCGGAACGACCGCATCAGTCAGTTCATGGCACCGTTCAGGGTCAGGCGCATCGAGGAGGCCGAGGATTCACAGCTGTTGGCCGCTGCCTGCCGTGCCACGATGCACCTGAGCAACGCAGACGAACGCAGGGCGGTGGTGGTGGGACTGCTCACCGACCATTCGATTCATGCCGTCGGCCAGTGCGACGATGCCACGATCCTTCATGACGTCTCACGCGCCATGCACGCGCTGGACCCCGAGGAACATGCGGAGGCACTGAAGGAGCTTTTGACCGCGCAGGGCGTCATCGACACCCTCACGCAGGATGGGCATATCCACATCTTGGCCGATCTGGCGCATGACGCAGCGACCTGGTTGCCACGGGACGACACCCTGGAATGGGTGATGGGGGAGTTGATGACGGACGACGTTCTCGATGCGGCGACGAGGTCAACTCCCGATTCGATCCAAAAGATCGTGTTCGCCGCATGGACGTTGCCAGACGAACGCAGAGCGGTCGCGCTTGAGCGCCTCACACCGCCCGGCCTGTCGAGTTCTTCACCTCTTACCTGGCAGCAGATCGTCGCACGGGGTGACGTTGGGACACCCAACGCGGGGCCACCCCGCGTCCCGGGCCCTGGCGGTCCCGCGCCTTAGGCGCGCAAATCCAGGTCCCAGAGCAGGTCTTCGCCCAGCCTCAACGTGCTCGCGGGTGGCCGGGGGCATTCGGCCATCACGTCGCGGGCCGGTACCTGCAGGCCGCGCCGGCCGTTGCCGATGAGCACGGGGGCGATCACCAGGTGCAGGCGGTCCAGCGCGCGGGCGCCGAAGAAGCGGGAGACGGTGACACCGCCACCCTCGACGAACAGCAGCCGCAGGCCCTGCGCGCCCAGGGCTTCGACCGCGCGTTCGGCCCGGTAGCAGGCGGCAGGGTTGCGGTCGTCGAGCAAGCCCTCCACCGCCAGCACCTGGGTCGAACCGGGCGCGCCTTGCAGGCGATCGCGGGCGGTGTCGGCGTGGCGGGCGTCGCACACCCACAGGGTCAGCGACTGGCCGTCGCGGAACACGCGCGAGCCGCCGTCGAGCCGCGCGCCCGCATCCATCACCACACGCACCGGCGCCGGGCCGGGCACCCGCCGCGTGGTGAGTTGCGGGTTGTCGGTCGCCACGGTGCGGCCTCCCACGATGACGGCGTCGCTAAGCGCTCGCAGCCGGTGCAGGTGCAGCAGGCCGTGATCGCCATTGACATAGTAGGAATCCCCGGTGGCGGTGGCCACGAATCCGTCCAGACTCTGGCCGAGTTGCGCCACCACCCACGGCGTCCGCGCATTCCGGGCGCGCGCATCGAGCAGCGGCTTGTACACCGCAAACAGGTCGCGGCTGCGCGCGCTGCAATCGCCTTGAACCACCCAGCCACGCGCAGCGGTGTGCCGCAGCAGCGGGGGGTGCCCACCCGCCCGTGCCTGCAGCATCTTCGACCAGAGGCCGGCCCAGTCCGGAGGAATGTCGCTCCCGGGCTCGGTGGCGGACTCGGGCAGGGGGGTGAGCAACTCAGGCGTTGGCATGGGCGGCATCATCGCATTGCGCCCTTTGCCGAACTTCAATGCCCGGAATAGCCCTCGGTTTGACAACCCGCCCGGGCTGGTTCACTTCCACTTTGGCGTGTAGTAAGGGTCGTCGCTCTCGGTCGCGGCGCCATCCCCGGGCTGGCCCGTGGGTGCGAACGAGGCCTGGGTGTAAGCGATGGTAAGTCCGGCAAGCAACAGCGGCAGCAGCGCGGCGGGCGTGAGGGTGGCCGACCGCCAGGCCCACAACGCGGCGATCCCGGCCGCGCTGCCCACCATGAGCGCCAACTGGGCCAGCAGCAGCGAACCGCCGAGCGCGACCCAAACGGCCAGCGCCACGGCCAGGACCGTGACCAGCGCGGCCGCCAGGAACCCCCCCTTGCGCCCCAGGGCCCGCGTGCCAGGTGCATTCAGGCCTGTGGCCAGGGCCGCGACCGCCAGCCCGGCCAGCGCGATCCAGGGCAGGGTCTGCGCGCGCGACCCCGGTGGCCAGCCGAAACCGGGCCAGAACACCATGGCCAGCACCAGGCCGAACGCCGCACCCAGGGCCGCCCAACGCGCACCCGCCAGCCGCAGCAGCGCGATGCCTGCCGCTGCCAGCAACAGCGGCAGCAGGAGGCTCTGGAAAGCAGGGTGCTGGAGGAACGACATGGGGCGGATCGGGGTGGACGCACATCATCGCACCGGCGGCGGTTTCCCGGGGCGGCATACACTGCGTTTCCCACGTTTTCAGGGCCCTGCCATGTACATGCCGCCCCAGTTCGCCGCCAAGGACGCGGCCATCGCCCGCGAGCTCATGCGAGCGCATCCGTTCGCCAGCCTCGTGAGCACCGACGACGACGGTGTGCCCTTCGTGACGCATCTGCCGTTGCACCTGGTGGAGGAGGGCGAGGAGGGCGAAGGACTCGTGCTGCTGGGCCATGTGGCGCGGCCCAACCCGCACGCCAAATACCTGGTCGAGCGGCCCCGCGCGGTGGTCACGTTCCTGGGGCCGCATGCCTACATGACGCCCCGCGTCTATCCGGACCTCGCCCGCGTGCCGACCTGGAACTACCTGGCAGTGCACTGCACCGTGCAGGCCAGCGCGGTGGACAGCTTTGAGGACAAGGACCGCCTGCTGAAGCATCTGATCCACGACCACGATCCCGCCTACGCCGACCAGTGGCGCGGCCTGGACGAGGATTTCCAGCAGAAGCTGATGCGAGGCGTCGCCGCCTTCGAGTTCCGCGTCACGCACCTGCAGTGCAAGCTCAAGCTCAACCAGCACCGACCTGAATCGCACGCCGCCCTGCAGGCGGCCTACGCGGCGGGAAACCCGGATGATCAGGCCCTGGCCGGCTGGATGCGCCGGCTCGGCCTGGGGGTGTGACCCAGAACAACACTCGGTGGACGGGGACCCGCCGGGTCCTTAAACTGCCTCGAACTTGAACTTTGCCGTTCCGGCCTGGTCCACCCCCGCGTCTTCGTTCACATGAGTTGCCTGCCCGCCATGTTCCAACGCTCTCTGCGCTCCATCCTGCAACTGTCCCTGGCCATCGCCGGTGTGGGGGCCGTGGGTTTTCTCGCGCCCACGCACGCCCAGGATGCCCGCCCCCCCGAAGTCGCGCTCGCCGCGCCACCGGTGGACGCGCGCTGGCACGCCAGCCTGGAAGCCTTCGCCGCGGCCGACCTGCGCCAGGCGCCGCAGCCGGGCGGGGTGCTGTTCGTGGGCAGTTCGTCGATCCGGCTCTGGAACGACCTGGAAACCAGCTTCGCCGACCAGCCGGTGGTGATCAAGCGCGGCTTTGGCGGATCGCAGCTGCTCGACTGCGTGAAGCTGGTGAACCGCCTGGTGCTGCCCTACAAGCCGCGCCTGGTGGTGGTATACGCGGGGGAGAACGACATTGCCGAAGGCGCGACGCCCCAGCAGGTGGCGGAGCGCTTCACCGCGTTCGTGCAGGCCGTCAAGGCCGAACTGCCCGGCAGCCGCATTGCCTACGTGTCCATCAAGCCCAGCCCCTTGCGCGCCGGCCTGATGCCGCAGGTGCGCGAGGCCAACGAGCTGATCCGCGCCTACAGCCAGACCGAGCCGCAGCTCGACTTCATCGACGTGTATTCGCTCATGCTCGATGCCGGCGGGCAACCCCGTGCGGAGCTGTTCTCCAGCGATCGCCTGCACATGAACGCCGACGGCTACGCCCTCTGGCGCAGCGTCATTGCAGCGCACCTGAAAGTCTGACCTCGGGCTGATTCCTGGCCTTGCGCTGGCGCCGCTCGGCCAGCCGGCGGTCGTGCGCCAGCGACAGCCTGGCCACCACCCACAGGGCGTAGAAGCCCACGAACAGGATCAGGAGGTCGACCGACCCGGGTCGCCCGGGGCGCGCCGCGCCGAACAGCGCCAGGGCCAGCAGGGCCAGCACGAGGTGGGCGCAGAACACCGGCAAGGCGGCCTTGCCCAGGGTTTCCAGCACGCGCCAGCGCGGCAGGTGGCGAATGAGGAAGGGCGCGAAGTGCATGGCGAGCAACAGGAGCGCCAGCACGTTGATCAGCCGCATCGGGCCGAGCTGCCATTTGTCGAACATCAGGTTCACGCCCGGGACGCCCGGCCACGGCGTCTGGCCCACGGCGTGGCGCCAGACGAAGCTTGTCAAGGCAAAAGCCAGCGCCACAAGGACCATCCAGCGGGGAAAGCGCACGGGTTCGTGGTCGGGCTGGCTGTGCATGGCGCCCATCCACAGGCCCAGCACCCAGAGAAACTGCCACGCCAGGATCTCGAACGCCCCCAGGTCCGGGTAGCGCAGGGGCATGTTGAACCAACCGGTGGCCATGTGAAAGAGCGTCGGCCCCAGGCCGAACTGCGCACCCAGCCAGACCAGGAGGCTCAGCAGCAGGACACGGCGCCAGCCGTGCTCCATGCCGTGCAGGAGCACGACCGGGCTGATCAGCATGAAGATGATGTAGATCGGCAGGATGTCCAGCAGCGCGGGGCTGTAGAGCAGCAGGCTGGCGCTCACCAGGGCCACGACCGGTTTCTCAAGGAAGAAACCCAGCAGCCCGGTGACCGAATCCTCCCGGGTGAGCAGGCCGATGCCGGCGATGACGGTGAAGGCAAACAGCAGCAGCGCCAACTGGCAGGCGTAGAGCTTGAGTGCACGGTTGAAGAAAGCCGATTTCATGGCGTCTTCGCCCTGGCGCCAGGCCTTGTCGCTGTAGACCAGGCCGGCCATGTAGGCCGACAGCAGCACGAAACCCTCAGCCGCCGAGACGAAACCCAACGGTTGTCCCGCCGGGTCCGACACCCGGGTGGGCAGGTGGGTCAAGGTCATCAGCACGAGCATCAGCCCCCTCAGGGCATCCAGCTCCCACCGACGCGCGTCCTGGCTCATGGCGGGCAAGGCTCCGAAGTGATGTCAGATGGTGGTTCCCGTTCGAGGCTGCAAGTTCCCATTCCCCGACTGTGAACCCAGCCCGGCCCGGCGTTCGTGCGCTTGCACACCCAGGGCCACCAGAAACAGGCCGGCGAAGGCGGCAGCGAGCAGCGCCACGTCGGTGGTCCAGGGGCGAATGACCTGTGTGGAACCGAAGAAGGCGAGGGTGAGCAGGGCCATCACGATGTGGGCGCAGAAGACCGGAAGCGAATGCCGACCCAGCAACTCCAGCGGCAAGGGCCGCGGCAGCACCTTCAGCCACCACGGGCCGGCCCAGACCAGCAGCAGGCACACGCTGGCGGAATTCAGCACCCGCATCGGGCCGAGCGACCATTTGTCGAGCAGCAGGCCCAGCGCCGGCACGCCCGGCATCGGGTCCTGCCCGGCGACGTGGCGCCAGACCAGCATGCCCAGGGCGTACACCGCCGCAGGCGCGAGCAACCAGCGCGGTACAGGTGGCAACGGCTCGCGCCGTGCGCCCAGCCACAGGCCCACCACCCACAGCGCCTGCCACGCCAGCCAGTGGAAGGCGCCTGTTTCACGGTAGGGAATCGGCAGGCCGGTCAGCGCGACGATCCCTTCATGGACGGCCTCGCCCAGGCCCCATTGCGCCCCCAGCCACAGCAGGCCGCTGATGGCCAGCACACCCTGCCAGCCGTGCCGCAGGCCGCGCCACAGCAACCAGGGGCTGGCCAGCATGAGCACGATGTACATCGGCAGGATGTCCAGCAAGGGCGGGTTGTGCAGGAGCAGGGCGGCGCCGACGACGGCGGTCACGGGGTCGATGAAGAAGAACTCCAGCAGGCCGGTCACGCCCCCCTGGTGGTTGCGCACGCCCAGCCAGGCGATCAGCGTGAAGGCCAGCAGCAAGAGGCCGAGCTGGCACAGATAGAGCTTGAGCGCGCGCTCGCGGAAGGCCGTCTGCATGGCGGCAAATCCGTCGCGCCGCGCCCGGCCGCCATACACCTTGCCGGCCATGAAGGCCGAGAGGAACACGAAGCCTTCGGCCGCCGAGACGAAGCCGAACGGCTGGCCCGATGGCAACGAATACATCGTTGGCATGTGGGTCAGCGTCATCAGGACGAGCATGAGGCCGCGCAGGGCATCCAGCTCCCAGCGGCGGGTTGGCATGGGAAAGATCAGGGTTTACCAGAACAAGCCACGATCATGCCAGAGGGACGGCGCTTTCCAGCCCCTGGCCTACACTCACGCGCATGTCTTTTTCCACCCCTGCCGACGAGGCCTTCATGCGCCAGGCCCTGGCCGAGGCCCGCGCGGCGGCCGAGGCGGGCGAAGTCCCGGTGGGCGCCGTCGTGGTGAAGGACGGGCAGGTCATTGCCAGCGGTCGCAATGCGCCCATCGCAGGGCACGACCCCACCGCGCACGCCGAGATCGTGGCCCTGCGCGCGGCCGCGCAAGCGTTGGGCAACTACCGGCTCGACGGCTGCACGCTCTACGTGACGCTGGAACCCTGCGCCATGTGCAGCGGCGCCATGCTGCACGCGCGGCTGGCGCGCGTGGTGTTCGGCGCGGTAGATCCCAAGACCGGTGCGGCCGGCTCGGTGCTGGACCTGTTTGCCCAGCCGCGCCTGAACCACCAGACCGAGGTGGCCGGCGGTGTGCTGGCGGCCGAATGCGCCGGCCTGCTGCGCGACTTCTTCAAGGAGCGGCGGGTGAACACCCATCCGCTGCGCGATGACGCCCTGCGCACCGACGACGAGCGTTTTGCGGCGCTGCCCGGTTACCCCTGGGGGCCGCACTACCTGAGCGATCTGCCCGCACTCGACGGGCTGCGCCTGCACTACCTGGACGAGGGCCCTGCCCAGGCGCCGCTCACCTGGCTCTGCCTGCACGGCAACCCGGCCTGGAGCTACCTCTACCGCAAGATGATCCCGGTGTTCCTGGCCAGCGGCGGGCGTGTGGTGGCGCCCGACCTCATCGGCTTCGGGCGCAGCGACAAGCCCAAGAAGGATCGCGCCCATCGGTTCACTTGGCACCGGCAGGTGCTGCTGGAGTTCGTGGAACGGCTGGACCTGCGCAACGTCGTGCTCGTGGTGCAGGACTGGGGTGGCCTGCTGGGCCTGACGCTGCCCATGGAAGCTGCGTCGCGTTACCAGGGCCTGCTGGTGATGAACACCACGCTGGCCGCGGGCGATGCGCCGCTGTCCCCCGGCTTTCTCGCCTGGCGCACCATGTGTGCGCAGAACCCCGACTTCAACGTGGCGCGCCTCTTTGCACGGGGCAACCCGCAGATGAGCGCCGCCGAGTGCGAGGCCTACGAGGCGCCTTTCCCGGACCGAGGGCATCGCGCGGCCCTGCGGGCTTTTCCCGCGCTGGTGCCGGAGCATGCCGACGACGACGGTGCAGCCCTCTCGCGTCGCGCACGCGATTTCTGGCAGAACGACTGGAACGGCCAGAGCCTCATGGCCATCGGCCAGCAGGATCCGGTGCTGGGCGAGCCGGTGATGCGGGCGCTCCACGCGTGCATCCGAGGCTGCCCGCCGCCCCTGCTCCTGCCGCAGGCGGGCCACTTCGTGCAGGAGCACGGCGAGGCCATTGCGCAGGCGGCGGTCCGCCATTTCTCCACCGGATAATCCAGGCCAACATGAGCCACATCTACATCTATTCCCCTTCCAGCGCCGTGCGCGACAAAGCCGCTTTCCGCCGCGGCGTGGCCCGGCTCAAGCAACTCGGCCACGAAGTGGAACTCGACGAGACCGTGCTCAAAAGCCACATGCGCTTTGCCGGCGACGACGAGACCCGTCTGGCCGCCATCGGCCGCGCGGCGGCCAGTGGCGCCGACGTGGCGCTGATCTCTCGCGGTGGCTACGGGCTCACGCGCATCCTTGGCAGCCTGCCGTTCAAGCCGATCACCCAGGCCATCGAACGCGGCACGCAGTTCGTGGGCCTGAGCGACTTCACTGCGCTGCAGATGGCACTGCTGGCCAGGACCGGCGGCATCACCTGGGCCGGTCCCGCCCTCGGCGAGGATTTCGGCGCCGAGGTGCCGGACGACATCATGGAAGCCTGCTTCGACGACCTGCTGATCGGCCATGGCGAAGGCGCTGGCTGGACGCTGCCGGCGGCCGACGCGGTGAAGGATGCCGTGCTCCGCGTGCGCGGCGCCACGCTGTGGGGCGGCAACCTCAACGTCATCTGCTCGCTGGTGGGCACGCCGTACCTGCCCAAGGTCAAGGGCGGCATCCTGTTCCTGGAAGACACCAACGAGCATCCGTACCGCATCGAGCGGCAACTCACCCAGCTCGTCAACGCCGGCATCGTGGGTCAGCAGAAGGCGGTGTTGCTCGGATCGTTCAACCGCTTCAAGCTCGTGCCGGGTTACGACCGGGGCTTCAACCTGAAGAAGGTGGTGGAGTGGCTGCGCACGCAGATCAAAACGCCGGTGTTCACCGGCCTGCCGTTCGGCCACGTGCAGACCAAGGTGCTGCTGCCGGTCGGCCAAAAAGTGGATTTGCTGGTGGAAGGGCGTGATGCCCTGATCTTCTGGGGCTGAGACTACCTGCGCATCCGGCAGGAGTCCATGAGGCTCTTGGGCACCAAGCCCTGAAAGACAGGCGACAGGCTCTGCACGCGGTGCACGGCCAGCGCCTCGCCATGCATCTGGCTCAACACCGCCACCATCTCGGCGCGGGCGAACCACAGGGCGTGGGCGTCGTGCAGGTACTTGAGCTTGCGGGTCAGCTGCGGGTTGGCTTTGGCGCCTTCTTCGCCGAGGGCGGCCAACATCGCTTCCCGAACGGGCTCGAGGGCCTCGGTCGAGTCCTTGCGCAATTCGGGGCTCAAGAGTGCCGAGATGCTGTTGCGGATGACGGGTTTGAACCAGCGCATGGAAGTGGCCTCAACGACTTTGTACCAATTGGATAAAGGATACGTCCCGTTTCCTTCCTTGTGCAATGTCATATCCTGCAAAAAAGGCGAAAAACAACAGCTAAATCAAACGTTTACAGAGGCTTTTTCAGAATGAGGCTGAAGTATGTAATACCTTTTTCTGCGCGGAGACGGCTTCCAAACGGGATTTCGGACGCCAAAACTGGTGGCTGTCAAGCCGTCATGCGGTGTATGGAAGGGGGTCGCGGGCGCTCTCAGAATACGGGGGACGGTGTGTTGTAATCCAGCGCATATTCCTCGGACCCTATGGCAGAACTGACCATTGCTTTTGTCGACTTGACCGGCAGCGTCTCCGTGTTTGAAACACTGGGTAACGACCGTGCCACCAAGGCCGTGACCAAACTGACGCAATGGATCGGCACGATCGGCGTGGAAAACGGCGGCAAGGTCGTGAAGATGCTGGGCGACGGCGTGCTGCTGTCGTTTTCCAACAACCGCAACGCCGTGGAAAGCATGGTGCAGATCCAGCAGGAGCACGCCAAGCGGGTGGCGCAATGGCCGAACCGGCTCAAGCTGATGATGCAGATCGGCATGGCGCGCGGGCAGGTGGTGGTGGTCGACGGCGACTGTTTCGGCGACGCCGTCAACGTGGCGTCGCGGCTGAGCGACCTGGCGGGCCCCGAGCAGATCATGGCCACCGACACGGTCATCCGCAAACTCGGGCCGCGCAACCCGGTTCGCAGCCGCAGCCTGGGGCCCATGCGCATCAAGGGCAGGGTGGAGCCTTGCGAGGTGTTCCGCGTGGAATGGCAGCCCGAGATGCTGTCCGAATTCCTCACCTTGCCGGCCGACCTGCATGCCTTGCACAAACCCGATGAATTCATGTTCGGCGGCATCGAACTGGGCTGGCTGGATGCCACCCATGCCTTCAACATCACCGATCTGCCCCTGAAGATCGGGCGCGTGCCCGAGGCCGATTTCATCGTCAGCGATCCGCGCGTTTCGCGCATGCACGCCGCCATCGACATCCGGTCGGGTAACTACGTGCTCGAGGACATCAGCAGCTACGGCACCTGGGTGCGTTTCGCGGGTGGTGACAACGCCATTTCGTTGCGCCGCCAGGAATGCCTGCTGCACAGCGATGGCGAGATCGCCATGGGCGCACCGTTCAGCGATTTCAGCGCACCCACCGTGAGCTTCAAGCTGGTGGACGGCACGCTTTCCCTCGGTCAGGGCCTGGTCCGAAAGTAGACCGGCCGACCGGACAACAAACGCGCCGGGCCGATCGCCTGCCCAGGAGCGACCCAGGAGACGAACTTGCGCTGGATTCGACGATTGGCCGCCCTGCTGGGCTTCGTGCTGGTGCTGCTGGTGGCGCTGGCGGCGTTCTACGTGCAGCGCAGCCTGCCGCAGATGTCGGGCTCGCTCGCGCTGCCGGGACTTGCAGCACCGGTGAAGGTGCAGCGCGACGCGAGCGATGTGCCCCATATCCTGGCAGGCAGTCCCAAGGACGCCTGGATGGCCCTGGGCTACGTGCACGCGCAGGAGCGGGGCTGGCAACTGGAGTTCAACCGCCGCATCATGCGCGGCATGCTGTCGGAGGTGTTGGGCCCGGCCACCCTGGAGACCGACCGACTCATGCGCACCCTGGGCATTCGCGAAGCGGCACGCGCCCAGTTCGAGGGCCTGCCCCCTGAAGCGAGGGAGGCCCTGCAGGCCTACAGCGCGGGCATCAACGCCTTCTATGCCCAGGGCGGCCAGGCGCTCACGCCGGAGTTCCTGCTGCTGGGCGTCGACCCTTCCGAGCAGGCCCGCGCGGGTACCTACTGGGATCCGCTGGACAGCGTGGGTTGGTCGATCATCATGGCGCTGGACCTCGGCGCCAACTGGGGCAACGAGTTCGCGCGGCTGGCCGCGCTCAAGGTCCTCGACACCAAGGCCTTGTGGGAGTTGTTCCCGCCGTACCCCGGCGAGCAGCCGGCCGCGTCGGCCGATCTGGCGGCCTTGTACAAAGGCCTCGGCGTGTACCGCACCGGCCCGGTGACCACCAGCGCCGCGCCCACGGCAGCGCCCGCCGAGGGCGTGCGCGACGCCATGCTGGCGCGCATCGGCGCCGATCTGGCGCTCTGGAGGCAGGGCCTGGGCGACGTGGAGGGCAAGGGCTCGAACAACTGGGTGGTGGCGGGCTCGCGCAGCGCCACCGGCAAGCCGCTGCTGGCCAACGACCCGCACCTGGGCCTGAGTGCGCCGGCGATCTGGTACTTCGCCCGACTGCAGGCCCCTGAAGCCGACGGCATCCCCGGCATGGACGTGATCGGCGCGACCCTGCCGGGCACGCCTTTCGTGGTGCTGGGCCGCACGGCCGAGGTGGCCTGGGGCTTCACCAACACCGGGCCCGACGTGCAGGACCTGTACCTGGAGCAGATCAACCCCGCGAACCCCGCGCAGTACCGCGTGCCCGGCGCGGGCGACGAGCCGGTGTGGGCACCGTTCACCACGCGCTCGGAAACCATCCGCGTGAAGGGCCAGATGGACGTGATCCACACGGTGCGCAGCACACGCCATGGCCCGGTGCTCAGCGATGCCCAGGCCCAGCATGCGCAGGTGCTCGACACCAGCCGCTTCGTGCTGTCGCTGCGCTGGACGGCGCTGGATGCGGACAACCGCAACGTGGTCGCGACCATGAAATCCAACCAGGCGCGCTCGGTGCCGGAGCTGATGGAAGCCTTGCGCGAATTCCACGCGCCGATGCAGAACGTGGTGATGGCCGATCGCAGCGGGCGCATCCACTACAAGGCCGCGGGCAAGATCCCGCTGCGCGCGCCCGGCAACGACATCCGTGGCGTGGCACCGGCGCCGGGATGGGACGCCCGCTACGACTGGACCGGCTGGCTGCCGTTCGACGACACGCCGCAGGACGATGGCTCGCGCGGCTGGATCGCGACCGCCAACCAGCGCATCCACGGGCCCGACTACCCGCATTTCCTGACGCAGGACTGGGCCGCGCCCTACCGCCAGGAGCGCATCGAAGCGCTGCTGGCCAAAACGCCGAGCCACAGCATCGAATCGTTCCAGGCGATGCACGCAGACCAGTTCTCGCAAGCCACGCTGCGCCTGCTGCCGTATCTGCAGAAAACCCAGTCCGAGCATCCACTGGCCGCCGCCGCGCAGGCCGCGCTGCGCGACTTCGATGGCGTGATGAGCGCCGATCGCGCTGCGCCGCTGATCTACTCGGCCTGGGCCGACTCGCTCACGCGGCAGGTGATCGGCGGCCGGCTGGGCAAGGAGCGTTTCGAGGCCATGTACGGCAAGCGGCTGTTCCGCAACACCCTGGAAGGCATCCTGGAGCGCGACGACGCGTCCTGGTGCGGCACGGCCGGTTGTGCCGGCGCCAGCAGCGTGGCCCTGGCGGACGCGCTGGATCGCCTGCAGAAGGTGCACGGTGCCGATGTGGCCGCCTGGCGCTGGGGCGAAGCGCACCCGGCGATCTCGGTCCACCGGCCGCTCAGCAACGTGAAGCCCCTGGCGAACTTCTTCGAGGTTCGGGTGCCCACCGGTGGCGACCCCTTCACCGTGAACGTGGGCCAGTACCACCTGGACAAGCTGGACGCTCCCTACGCCAACCGCCACGCCGCCAGCCTGCGCGCCATCTACGACCTGGCCAACCTGGACAACTCGCGCTTCATCTACCAGACCGGGCAGAGCGGCAACGTGTTTTCCCGCCGCTACCGCGACATGAGCGAACCCTGGGTCGGCGTGCAGTACCGGGCGCTCACGATGAATCCCGCCGAGTGGACCTCGACGCTGGAATTCAAGCCCTAGGGCTCACTTGAGATTGCCGGAGAGGAACTGCGCCAGCCGTTCGCTCTTCGGCCGCGCCAGCACCTCGGCCGGCACGCCCTGTTCCTCGATGCAGCCCTTGTGCAGGAAGATCAGGTGCGAGGACACCTCGCGCGCAAAGCCCATCTCGTGGGTCACCACCACCATGGTGCGGCCTTCCTCGGCCAGCAGCTTCATCACGCGCAGCACCTCGCCCACGAGCTCGGGGTCGAGCGCGCTGGTGGGCTCATCGAACAGCATCACGTCGGGTTCCACCGCCAGCGCGCGCGCGATCGCCACGCGCTGCTGCTGGCCGCCGCTCATGTGGGAGGGGTAGCGGTCTTCCACGCCCCGCAGGCCCACGCGTTCGAGGTAGCGGCGCGCCGTCTCCACGGCCTTGTCCTTCGGGATGCCCAGCACGTGCACCGGCGCCTCGATGATGTTCTGCAGCACCGTCATGTGGGCCCAGAGGTTGAAGTGCTGGAACACCATGGCGAGCTTGGTGCGCAGGCGCTGCAACTGGGCGGCGTTCACGGCGCGCAGTTCACCGTGGCGGTCGGCCTTGAGCTGCAGCTCTTCGCCGCCGAGCACGATGCGCCCGCTGTTCGGATGCTCCAGCAGGTTGATGCAGCGCAGCAGCGTGCTCTTGCCCGAACCTGAACTGCCGATCAGGCTGATCACATCGCCCGCACGCGCCTGCAGCGAGACGCCCTTGAGCACCTCGTTGTCGCCAAACCGCTTGTGGATGTCGTGCACCTCCAGCAGCGGGCGTGAGGCCGGGCGGGTGTTGGAGGTCTCTGTGCTCATGGGATCGGTGGGGTTGGGGGTGGAGGTCACGCACCGAGCAGGTTGCCCGAACGGAAAGGGGTGGCGCCGGCGATCTTGCCCACTTCGCCGCCAGCGACCACGTAACGCTCGCGCACCGTGGCGTACAGCACGCCGGCCACCTCGGCCCGGACGGGATGCACGCGGGCCTGCCCTGGCGCGGTGGGGTCGATGACTTCGGCCACCACGTCGCCCACCGCCAGGCGGGCGCCGGTCGAAGCCAGAAACACCAGCACGCCAGGCACCGGGGCGTACAGGGTCTGCGAACCCGACAGCGGCGTGGGCGTGCAGGGCAGGGCGGGGAGCGCGGTTGGATTCGGGTTGGCAATCACGCCGCTGTGCTCCAGGAAGGCGAGCAGGGCCTGGGCATCCTGGCGGGCCAGGGTGTGCGAGACCTGGGCTTCGCCGCGCAACTCCACGGTGGTGCTGGCACAGCCCTGGGGCAGCGGCACCGGCACACCGGCCGCCTTCAATCGATCGGCCAATTGCCACCACAGGCCGGACAGACGTTCATCGAACGGTCCACCACCGGATTCGCGCGCCAGCAGCACGGCGCGGCAACCGAGCAGGCGCGCCAGCGGCTCCAGCGGCGGCCAGCACGCTTCCTCGCTGTAGAGGTGCATCACGGCTTCGCCATCGCAATGCAGGTCGAGCACCAGGTCGGCGTCGTGCGAGAGCCGCAGCAACTGCCGGCGCAAGCCCTCGAGTTCGCTCGAAGGCTGCCAGGACCGGAGCCACTGGCCGACCAGCGTGCGCACCGTGTCCACGTTGGCCTGCGCGTCCTGGCCGAGCTGCTTCATGGCGTCGGCCAGCACCGCATCGGCCAGGTCGGGGTAATGGCGGTTGAAGTTCTGGGCCGTGTCGAATTCAAAGCGGCCCATGGCCTTGTGGTCCAGCCGTTGCGCCAGGCCGATGGGGTTGGCCGCCGGCACCAGCACCACCTGCCCGGTGATGCGGCCTTCGGCTTCGGCCGCCTGCAGATGCTCGCGCAGGTGATGGGCCACCAGCATGCCGGGCAGTTCTTCGGCATGCAGGCTGGCCTGGATGTACACCTTGGGGCGGGCATCGGGCGAGCCGAAATGGAAGCTGACCAGGGTCTTCTGGCTGCCCAGGCTGGGACTCGGCAGAGGGTGTTCGATGCGCTGCATGCCGGTTTCGATCGTTCGCGGTTCAGTGGGATCGCGGCGCGAGGTGGGCCAGGAAATGGCGCTCGGCCAGCTTGAAGACGCCCACCAGGCTGAACGTGATGGTGAGGTAAATCCCGGCTGCGAACAAGTAGGCCTCGAACGGCAGGTAGAAGTCGGAATAGATGCGGCTGGCGGCGGCGGTCACGTCCAGCATGGCCGGCACGGTGCTGGCCAGGCTCGTGGCGTGCAACATCATCACCACCTCGTTGCTGTAGGCCGGCAGCGTGCGGCGCAGGGCACTGGGCAGGACCACCCGGCGCAGTGCCAGGCTGCGGCTCATGCCCATGGCCTGCGCGGCCTCGATCTCGCCTGGCGCGGTCTCGCGGATCGCTCCCGCAATCATCTCGGCCGTGTAGCCGGCGGTGTTCAGGCTGAAGGCCAGCAGGGCGCAGAAGAAGGGCTCCTTGAAGTGCGTCCAGGGCCAGATGTCGTTCCAGCGCGCCTGGATCCAGTCGAGCTGCGCCAGGCCGTAGTAGATGAGGTAGAGCTGGATCAGCAGGGGTGTGCCCCGGATCACATACGTGTACGCACCGACCAGCCAGCGCAGGGGCGCGATGGAGCTGGTGAGCGCCAGCGCGAACAGCAAGGCCAGCACGGCACCCACGCCCAGCGAGGACAGCAGCAGCCAGACCGTGGTGATCAGGCCTTCGCCGTACATGGCGAGCGAACTGGGCCGGAAGATGACGTCCCAGTTCATGCCCGCGCCCGTTTCACGCCCATGCTGAAGCGGCGGTCCAGCCACCTCAACGCCCACAACGAGACCGTGGTGTAGATCAGAAACAGCGCCGCTGCGAAGAGGAAATAGGTGAACGGCTCACGCGTGGCCGCGCTGGCCTGCTTGGCCAGGTAGGTCATCTCGTGCAGGCCGATCAGGCTCACGAGTGCCGTGGCCTTGATCAGCACCAGCCAGTTGTTGGTGAAGCCGGGCAGGGCGTAGCGCACCATCTGGGGTGCGGTGATGCGCAGGAAGGTGCGCAGCGGGCTCATCCCGAACGCCCAGCCCGCTTCCATCTGGCCTTTGGGAATCGAGAGAATGGCGCCCCGGAAAGTCTCCGTCATGTAGGCGCCATAGATGAAACCGATGGTGAGCATGCCCGCGAGGAACGGGTTGATGTCGACCGTGGAACGGCTGCCCATGGCGGCAAGCAGGTGGTTCAGGCCGATGGTGCCGCCGTAGAAGATCAGCAGCATCAGCACCAGTTCGGGGACACCCCGCACCAGCGTGGTGTAGATCGTGGCCAGCCCCACGAGAACGGGGCGGCCCGAGAGCTTGGCACTCGCGCCCAGCAGACCCAGCAGGATGGCCACCAGCAGGGCAGCCAGCGAGACGCCCACCGTCAGGAGGGCGCCTTGCAGGATCGAGGCGTGGTAACCGGTCAAGGCGCCAGGCGCTCAGTTGCCGTAGACGTCGAAATCGAAGTACTTCTTGCTGACCGTCTCGTAGACGCCGTTGCCGCGGATGGCCTTGATGGCGGCGTTCAACTGGTCCTTGAGCTCGGTTTCGCCCTTGCGCAGCGCCACGCCCACGCCGGTGCCGTAGTACTTGGGGTCGTTGAGGACGGGGCCCACGAAGCCGTAGCCGGCGCCTTCAGGCTTGCTCAGAAAACCGCCGTTGACTTCCACCTGGTCGGCCACCGTGCCGTCCAGACGACCCGACTTGATGTCCAGATAGACCTGGTCCTGGGCTTCGTAGGGAACGATGCTGGCACCGGCGGGCTTGAGCTCACCCATGGCGTACTTCTCTTGCGTGCTGCCCTTGAGCACGCCGATCTTCTTGCCCTTGAGCGACGCCAGGTCGGTGAAGGCGGTGCCGGTCTTCACCACGATGCGGCTGGGGGTGAAATAGTACTTGTCGGTGAAATCCACCACTTGCTGGCGCTCTTCGGTGATCGACATCGAGCTGATGATGACGTCGTACTTCTTGGCCTGCAGGCCGGGGATCATGCTGTCCCAGACCTGTTCGACGTACACGCACTTGCGCTTGATCTCGTTGCACAGCGCCTCGGCGATATCGACATCGAAGCCCGTGGGCTTGCCATCGGCGGTCTTGAAGGTGAATGGCTCGTAGGTGGGATCGATCGCGACCTTGAGCTCGGGCATTTCAGCCGGTGCGGGCGCCGGCGCAGCGGCGGGAGCGGGCGTGGCCGCCGGCGCGGGGGCTTCGGTCTTGCCGCAAGCCACCAGCGTGGCTGCGCCCATCAGGCTGAGGGACAAAAGCAGGTATTTCATAGCGTCTTTCGAGACCGGTCTGAAGGCCAGTCAAATGGTTGTGAGCAGGCGATGGATTGTAGGTGCAGGGCAATGAACCGCCGGTTTTCGGGAGCCGGTGTTGGCCCTGAAGAAGTAGCCCAGGGGACAGGCTTCAGGCAGCAAGTTCCAGGCCTGTGTTTGAACGCTCTTTAACTTAACATAATATACATCGTAGAACTTAATGAGAATACAGGCACCCACGGCCGCGCCACTAACATCGACTTCATTTCCCAACCACCACAAGGCACCGCCATGGCATCTGAAGCTTCTCCCAGAATCGCGTTGGTCACCGGCGCAGGCAGCGGCATCGGCCGAGCTGTCGCACTCGGCTTGCTGCAGGACGGATTCCACGTCGTGCTGACCGGACGCCGGCCAGAGCCGCTGGCCGCTGTGGCAGAAATGGCCAAGGCGGCGGGTCAACAAGCCTTGGCGATCCCTTCGGACGTGCGCGACCCCCAAAGCGTGCAGGCGCTGTTCGACGACATCGAACGGCGATTCGGCCGACTGGACCTGTTGTTCAACAACGCCGGGGTCAATGCGCCGGCGGTTCCCATGGACGAGCTTCCGGTGGAACGCTGGAAAGACGTGATCGACACCAACGTCACCGGCGTGTTCCTGTGCGCCCGGGCGGCCTTTGGCCTGATGCGCCGGCAGAACCCGCAAGGTGGGCGGATCATCAACAACGGCTCGATCTCGGCCCACACGCCCCGCCCCTTCAGCAGCCCTTACACCGCCAGCAAGCATGCGGTGCTGGGGCTGACCAAGACGATTGCCCTGGACGGGCGCGATTTCAACATCGTGTGCAGCCAGATCGACATCGGCAACGCGCTGACCGAGTTGTCTGCGCGCATGACGCAGGGCGTGCGCCAGGCCAATGGAACCATGGCCACCGAGCCGATGATGGACGTCGAGCACGTGGCGCAGGCGGTGCGCTACATGGCCGGGCTGCCGTTGTCCACGAACGTGCTCAACATGACGGTGATGGCCAGCCAGATGCCCTTCGTGGGCCGGGGATAGAAAAAGGGGCCTGAGGCCCCTTTTTCAGTCTTCGACGAAAGCTTCCTCTCGCTTCTTCTTGATCGATGGCAGCAGCACGATCACCAGCAGCACCGCTGCCGCGGCCAGCAGCGAGGCCGAGATCGGGCGCGTGACGAACACCGACCAGTCGCCGCGCGAGATCAGCATGGCGCGCCGCAGGTACTCCTCCATCATCGGGCCCAGGATCAGGCCGAGCAGCAAGGGTGCGGGTTCGCAGCCCAGCTTGATGAAGATGTAGCCGATCAGCCCGAACAAGGCCACGAGCCAGACGTCGAAGCTGTTGTTGTTGGTCGAGTACACGCCGACCGCGCAGAACAGCACGATGGCCGGGAACAGCCAGCGGTAAGGCACGCTGAGCAGCTTGACCCAGAGGCCAATGAGCGGCAGGTTCAGGATCACCAGCATCAGGTTGCCGATCCACATCGAGGCGATCAGGCCCCAGAACAGTTCCGGGTTCGAGGTCATCACCTGCGGGCCGGGCTGGATGTTGTGGATGGTCATGGCACCCACCATCAGCGCCATCACGGCGTTGGGCGGAATGCCCAGCGTGAGCAGCGGGATGAACGAGGTCTGCGCGCCAGCGTTGTTGGCCGACTCGGGGCCTGCCACGCCGCGGATGTTGCCCTTGCCGAAC
>VFQP010001444.1_pt1 | contig 31884 bp, 31 predicted proteins | sample 3512351 | NCBI WGS metagenome assembly VFQP01 (sample SAMN10412372, study PRJNA504923) | tailings metagenome | isolation source: Relicate 1 Philex TSF1 revegetated site | place: Philippines: Tuba, Benguet | collected 2017-08-29
CCGCGGCCAGCGCGGGCGCGTCGTTCACGCCGTCGCCCACCATGGCCACCACGCGGCCGCCCTGTTGCAGCGAACGGATCGCCGCGGCCTTGTCGGCCGGCAGCACCTCGGCCATCACCTCTTCGGGCCGCAGGCCCAGGCGCTCGGCCATGGCCTCGGCCGCGGCGCGGTTGTCGCCCGAGACCAGCGCAAGCCGCAGGCCGCGCTCGCGCAGGCGCGCCAGGGCCTCGCGCGCACCGGGCTTGGGCTCGTCGCCGAAGGCCAGCACCGCGAGCGCCGTCAAGCGGTCGGGGGCGTCGCGGCGCGCCAGGACCGAAACCGACGCGCCCTGCGCGAGCGCGCGCTGCACCGCGGGCTGCAACGCGGTCATGCCCACCCCCAGCGCCTCCATCCAGCGCAGGCTGCCCAGCAGCAGCAGCGCGCCGTCCACCGTGCCCTGCACGCCGCGGCCGGTCACGGCCTGCAGCTCGCGCGCCTCGGGCCAGGCCAGGCCGCGCTCGCGCGCCGCCTGCAGCACCGCGCGGGCCAGCGGGTGTTCGCTGCCGGCCTGCAATGCGGCCGCCTGCACCAGCAACGCGGCCTCGTCGCTGCCTGGCTCGCCCGCAAGGAACAACAGGCGCGGCCGGCCTTCGGTGAGCGTGCCGGTCTTGTCGAAGGCCACCGCCTGCACGCGGTGCGCGATCTCCAGCGCCTCGGCGTCGCGGATCAGGATGCCGTGCCGCGCGGCCACGCCGGTGCCGGCCATGATGGCCGCGGGCGTGGCCAGGCCCAGCGCGCAGGGGCAGGCGATCACCAGCACCGCCACCGCGTGCTGCAGTGCGTCTTCCAGCGGCGCACCCAGCGCGAGCCAGGCCAGCAGCGTGACGACGCCGATCGCCAGCACCACCGGCACGAACACCGCGGCCACGCGGTCGACCAGGCGCTGCACCGGCGCCTTGCCGGCCTGCGCGTCCTGCACCAGCGCAATGATGTGCGCGAGCACCGATTGCGCACCACTCGCGCGCACCTCGACCACCACCAGGCCTTCGCCATTGAGCGAGCCGCCCGTGACGCCGCTGCCCGGCGCCTTGGGCACGGGCATGGCCTCGCCGGTGAGCATGGATTCGTCGGCCTGGGTGTGGCCGTCCACCACCTCGCCATCGGCCGCGAAGCGTTCGCCCGGCAGCACCTGGATGCGGTCGCCCGGCAGCAGTTCTTCCACCGGCACCTCGACCATCTCGGTGCGGCGCACGCCGTCGGGCAGCAGCCGCGCGCGCTCGGGCCGCAGGGCCTGCAGCGCGCGGATCGCCTCGGTGGTCTGGCGCTTGGCGCGCGCTTCGAGCCATTTGCCCAGCAGCACCAGCGTGATCACCACGGCCGAGCCTTCGTAGTAGAGGTGCACCATCTCGCCCGCGTCGGCGCGCCACCAGAGCCAGGTCGACAGGGCCCAGCCGGCCGTGGTGCCGATGGCCACCAGCAGCTCCATGTTGCCGCTGCCGGCCTTGAGCGCGTGCCAGCCCGCGCGGTAGAAACGCGCGCCCAGCACGAACTGCACCGGCGTGGCGAGCACGAACTGCCAGAGCGCGGGCAGCATCCAGTGCTTGCCCAGCAGGTCGCCCACCATGGGCCCCACGAGCGGCGCCGACAGCAGCGCGGCGATCAGCACGGGCCAGGCGTTGCGCGGCACGCCGAGCACGCGCTCGCGATCGGGGTCGTCGTCGGTCTCGACCGCGCGCGGCTCGTAACCGGCGTCGCGCACCGCGCGCCTGAGCCTCGCGGTCAGCGCCGGGTCGCCCGCGGCAGCGGTCACGCGCGCGGTCTCGGTGGCAAGGTTCACGCTCGCATCGATCACGCCGGGCTGCTTGCGCAGGGCGCGCTCCACGCGGCCCACGCACGAGGCGCAGGTCATGCCGCCGATGCCGAGGTCGATCTCGCAGACCTCGGCATCGGCCGTGGCCGGGGACAGGGTGGTGGTGGTGTTCATGCCCGGCATGGTGCACCTTGCCACGATGGCAAGGTCAAGAACCACCGATCGGAACACCCTGCGCTTGACCTTGACATGGTGTCAAGCTTGAGAATGAAGCCGTCCCTTCAACCCCCGGAGCTATTCCATGAACCAGACCTTCACCGTGCAGGGCATGACCTGCGGCCACTGCGAACGCGCCGTGACCACCGCCATCAAACAGCTCGACCCGCAGGCCGAGGTGCGCATCGACCGGCCGCACAACCGCGTCGACGTGACCAGCACCCAGCCGCGCGAGAAGATCGCCGAGGCCATCCGCGAGGAAGGCTACGCGGTGGGCGCCTGATGAACACCGACCTGTCCTCGGTGCCCTGGCCGGTCAACATCGGCCAGGCCGCGCAGCTCAGCGGCATCTCGCCCAAGATGCTGCGCCACTACGAAGGCCTGGGCCTGCTCGGTGCGGTGCGGCGCACCGACGGCAACTACCGCCAGTACGCCCAGTCCGACGTGCACACCCTGCGCTTCATCCGGCGCGCGCGCGACATGGGCTTCACGCTCGACGAGATCCGCGACCTCGTGAACCTCTGGCACAACCGCCGGCGCAGCAGCGAGAACGTCAAGCGCATCGCGCAACGCCACATCGAAGAACTGGGCGAACGCATCGCCGCCCTCGAGGCCATGCGCCGCACGCTGCAGGACCTGGTGCAGCGCTGCCCGGGCAACCAGCGGCCCGACTGCCCCATCCTCGACGACCTCGGCGGCGCGGGCGACACCGGTCTTTACCGAAAGAACACAGAATCGCCGCGCTTGTTGCACGGTTGATGCACGGTTGCGGCGCACAGTCATTCCCACGCCACCACCCCGGTGGCCCTTTCCAGGAGTGACCATGAAGACCTTGTTTGTCCGCCGCACCGCCGCCACCGTCCTGGCCACGACCATCGTCGGCCTGTCCCTGACCGCACTGGCGCAGAACATGCCCAGCCCCCCGGCCGCCGGCCAGCCGCCCGCCGCGGTGAAGGCCGAGCGCCCGGGCGCGCCGCGCGCCGACGCGCAGCGCCATGCCGAGCACCAGCAACGCCTGCAACAGCGCATGGCCGAGCACCAGGCCCGTCTGAAAGCCAGCCTGCAGCTCACGCCGCAGCAGGAGCCTGCGTGGAACGCCTTCGTGGCGCGCATGCAGCCCCCGCAAGGCCCGGCCCAGCCGCCCATGGACCGCGAAGCCTGGAGCAAGCTGAGCACGCCCGAGCGCCTGGACCGCATGGACGCGATGAAGGCCGAGCGCGACCGCGCGATGGCCCAGCGCCATGACGCGATCCGCAGCTTCTACGCGCAACTCAATCCCGCCCAACAGAAAGCCTTCGACGCGCAGCAGCCCGCGTTCGGCCCGCGCGGCGAGCGCGGCCACCACCGCGGCCACGACCACCGCCACGGCGGCCCGCACCAGGGTCCTGGTCGCGGCTGAGGGAGTTCGGCTTTCTTATCTATGGTTTCTTTTTAAAAGATAGTCGTAGGTAGTAGAAGGGCGCTGTCTTCTGTGGACAAGCGCCCTTTTCCTTTGTGGCGCAAGGCGTTTGTGAACCGGACAAGCCTGTGGGGAGGGCCCGGTTCCCGGTGTTCGCCGATGGGGACAAACCCGCCGCCCGCGCCCCGCCTGTGGACAACAGCGGGCTTGTGCCAGAACTTTCCACAGGTTTGTCCAACATCCGGTCACGAACGCTCACCGGACGCCCCGGTGCCCGCTGCTACACTGCGCGCCTTTCCGCCGTGCCCGACCTCCGTCCATGCCCGTGTCCCTGGGCGGCCAAGCGCCCGCCAGTTTCGACCTCAAGAGCGCCCACCTCCCGCTGCTGGCCCTGCTGCTCAAGTCGAGCGATCTGGATCTGCTGCGCCGCGAGTTCGGCGAACGCTACGGCGACCAGCCCGAGTTCTTCGACCACGATCCCCTGCTGATCGATCTGCAGGGCGTGGCCGATGCGGGCACGCCCGACCTCGCGGCCGTGGCGGCCCTGCTGCAGGAGCACCGCCTGCGCGCGGTCGCCGTGCACGCGCTCGACGACGCCCAGCGCGCCGCGGCCCGCAGCGCCGGCCTGCCGCTGGCCGATGGCATCAACCTGCCGCGCGAAGCACCGCGCCAGCCGGCGCGCGAGGCCGCGGCGCCACCGCCCCCGCCGCCCGTGAACCCGGCCGCGCTGGTGGTGGACAAGCCGCTGCGCTCGGGCCAGCAGGTGTATGCGCGGGGCCGCGACCTGGTGGTGATGGCGCCGGTGAACCCGGGCGCCGAGGTCATCGCCGACGGCCACATCCACGTGTACGCGCCGCTGCGCGGCAAGGCCATCGCGGGTGCGCGCGGCTTTGCCGATGCGCGCATTTTTTCGCTGGCCATGGCACCCGAGCTGGTGTCCATCGCCGGCATCTACCGCACGAGCGAAGTGCCCCTGCCCAGCGAGCTGCACGGCAAGCCGGCCCAGGTGCGCCTGCAACGCACGCCCGACGGCGAGAAGCTCGTGATCGATCCGCTGCCTGCCTGAACCATCCGAATCCAAGGAACCGCACCATGACCCGTATCGTCGTCGTCACCTCCGGCAAGGGCGGGGTGGGCAAGACCACCACCAGCGCCAGCTTCGCCACCGGCCTCGCGCTGCGCGGCCACAAGACCGCCGTCATCGATTTCGACGTCGGCCTGCGCAACCTCGACCTCATCATGGGTTGCGAGCGCCGCGTGGTCTACGACCTGATCAACGTGATCCACGGCGAGGCCAAGCTCGGCCAGGCCCTGATCAAGGACAAGCAGGTCGACACGCTGTACGTGCTCGCGGCCAGCCAGACGCGCGACAAGGACGCGCTCTCGCAGGAGGGCGTCAAGCGTGTGCTCGACGAACTGGTCGAGATGGGTTTCGACTTCATCGTCTGCGACTCCCCCGCGGGCATCGAAACCGGCGCGCTCATGGCCATGCACTACGCCGACGAGGCCCTGGTGGTGACCAACCCCGAGGTGTCCAGCGTGCGCGACTCCGACCGCATCCTGGGCATGCTTTCGAGCAAGACCCAGCGCGCCATCGACGGCAAGGACCCGATCAAAGAGCACCTGCTGATCACGCGCTACAACCCCTCGCGCGTGGCCGACGGCCAGATGCTCTCGCTGCAGGACATCCAGGACATCCTGCGCATCCCGCTGATCGGCGTGATCCCCGAGAGCGAGAGCGTGCTCACCGCGTCCAACCAGGGCACGCCGGCCATCCACCTCAAGGGCAGCGACGTGGCCGAGGCCTATGGCGACGTGATCGACCGTTTCCTGGGCGCCGAAAAGCCCCTGCGCTTCATCGAGGCCGAGAAGGCCGGCTTCTTCAAGCGCCTGTTCGGAGGGAAGTGACATGTCCCTGCTGTCCTTCCTGCTCGGCGAGAAGAAAAAGACCGCCAGCGTCGCCAAGGAGCGGCTGCAGATCATCCTCGCGCACGAGCGGGCCGGCCGCAGCGCCGCGGAACCCGACTACCTGCCCGCGCTGCAGCGCGAGCTCGTGGCGGTGATCGGCAAGTACATCCGCATCGACCCCAACGACATCAAGGTGCAGCTCGAACGCCAGGACAACCTTGACGTGCTCGAGGTCAAGATCGAGCTGCCCGAGAAGCGCTGAAGCGCGACCCGGTAAAATCCCGGGGTTTCGCGCGCCGCCGCGCGCCTGCCCGGGCTCCGCACCCGGGCCGTTCGCCGGCCATCGCCCCGATGGCCATTTCCTCGCTTCCACGCACCCGGGCCTGCGCTGCAGCTCCGGGCGGCTTGCGTGGTGGCGTCGTTGCCACTGAAAAGGATCCGCATGGCCAAGGAAGAACTGATCGACATGATGGGTATCGTCAACGAGGTGTTGCCCGACACGCGTTTTCGCGTGACCCTGGACAACGGGCACCAGCTCATTGCCTATTCCGCCGGCAAGATGAAGAAGAACCACATCCGCATCCTCGCGGGTGACCGTGTTTCGCTGGAACTTTCGCCCTACGACCTGACCAAGGGCCGCATCAATTTCCGCCACCTCGAAGGTCGCGGCCCCGCTGCGCCGCGCAAGCGCAGCTGAGCATCCCGTCACGCGCTTGTCACGGTCGGGTGTTAGCCCGACCGGTGGCATTCAGCGCGCCGCTGCGGCGCCGAGATCACAGGCATGTCCCCACCGGGGATACCGTGATCGAGGTGACCGATGTTTGCGCGCCCAGCTGTTTCCCGCCCTTCCCTGCCCGCGTCCCGGGCCTGGCTGATCGCCCTGGCGCTGCCGCTGGCGGCTTTTGCCGCACGCGCCGATGAAGGCCCCGCCATCCCCGCCGCCGAGACGCCTTCGGTGTGGGTCAACATCGGCGGCTTCTCGCGCCACTTCAACCGCCACGCGCACTACAACGAGCGCAACCTCGGCTTCGGCCTCGAGTGGCGCCGCTCGCCCGACGTGGCGCTGATGGCGGGCGTGTACGACAACAGCCTGGGCAAACACTCGCAGTACGCGGCCGTGAACTGGCAGCCCTGGCAGATCGGGCCCGTCAAGCTCGGCGCGGCCATCGGCGTGCTCAATGGCTATCCCGCGATCGAGCGCGGCGGCACCTTCTTCGCGGCCCTGCCCATGGCCACCATCGAAGGCCGGCGCTTCGGCGTCAACCTGGGCGTGATCCCCTCGATGAAGAACGTGGACGGCGCGCTGCTGCTGCAGTTCAAGCTGAGGATCCGGTAGCATCGCTGCCCCCTCTGCTGCCCTTGCCGACCACCATGGAATTCACCACCTGGCTCGCCTTTTTCGCCGCGTCCTGGGCCATCAGCATCTCGCCGGGCGCGGGCGCCGTGGCCGCCATGAGCTCGGGCCTGTCGCACGGTTTCCGCCGCGGCTACCTCACCACCCTGGGGCTGGTGCTGGGCATCTGGACGCAGATCCTGGTGGTGGGCGTGGGCCTGGGCGCGCTGGTGGCCGCCTCGGCCACGGCCTTCACGGTCATCAAGTGGGCCGGCGTGGCCTACCTGGTGTGGCTGGGCATCCAGCAATGGCGCGCGCCCGCGCGGCCCATCGCCCAGGCCAGCACCGACGCCGTGCCGCAGCGCGCGCGCGACCTCATCGTGCGCGGCTGGATCATCAACGCGCTCAACCCCAAGGGCACGGTGTTCCTGCTCGCCGTGGTGCCGCAGTTCCTCAACCTCGCTCAGCCGCTCGCGCCCCAGTACCTGGTGATCGCGCTCACGCTGGGCTTCACCGACCTGGTGGTGATGGCGGGCTACACCGCGCTCGCGGCGCGGCTGCTGAGTTCGCTCAAGTCGAGCGCCCATGTGCGCGCCCTCAACCGCGTGTTCGGCACGCTGTTCGTGGTGGCAGGCGGGCTGCTCGCGCTGTTCAAGCGCAGCGCTTGAGCGATCAGACCGGCGTCACGCGCTGCGTGAACAGCCGCTCCGCGAAGCGGCGCCGCTCGTCCTGCTGGGCCTTGCTGCTCAGCGTGGGCATGAGCGATTCCGACACGATGTAGCCGTAGAGCATGAAGGCGCGCGAGCGCGCTTCCATCACCGGAAAACCCAGCGCCGAGAACACTTGCGCGATGTAGCCGATGCGGCTCGCGTCGGCCTCGTCGACCGCGAAGCGCGCCATCTGGTCGCGCCGGGCCCAGGCGCGGATCGCGAGCTCGATGCGCGCCGCGCGCGCCGCGGAGCGGCCGCGAAATGGCAGCGAAAGCACGTCGCGCAGCTGCGCCATCGGGTCTTCGTGCGCGGACTCGAGCCGGGCCGTGAGGTTTTCGGTGGCGGTCTCGCGCCAGGCCTGCAACACCCGGCGCAGCAGGTCCTCGCGGTCCTTGAAGTGCCAGTAGAAGCTGCCGCGCGTGACGCCCAGGTGCTGCGCGAGCAGGTCCACGCGCACGTGGTCGATGCCCTGGTCCACCAGCACCCCGGTCGCGGCCTCGATCCAGGTCTCGGGCGTGAGCGACACGCGCGCGGCCTCGCCGCCCGCGCGGGTCTTGCGCGCCGGGGCGGTGGCCTTGGGGCTGTCGCTGCTCGAACTCACGGCGCGGATTCTATCGATGGCATCTCCAAAGGGCTCCGTACAGAAATGTACGGAGCTAGGGAGAAACCCTGTACCCCCCTGGTGAAAACCCTCGATAGCATTGGTTATCAAACATACATAACTGTATGGAGACCATGAGCACCCTCGACTGGATGGCCGATCCCGCCTGGATCGCACCGCCCGCGGCCACGGTGGAACACCGGGCCGACGGCAGCTTTGTGCTGCGCTCGCCCGAGCCCCTGGGTGATTACGCGCGCTGCGTGGGCGAATGGCTCGAGCACTGGGCCCGCCACACGCCCGACGCGCCCGCGCTGGCCGAGCGCACGCCCGAGGGCGGCTGGCGCCGCCTGAGCTGGGGCGCCTTGCGCGCGCAGGTGGGCCGCGTCGCACAGGCCCTGCTGGATCTGGACCTCGCGCCCGACGCGCCGGTGGTGGTGCTGTCCGACAACGGCATCGACCACCTGCTGCTGGTGCTCGCCGCGCAGCACATCGGCCGCGCGAGCTGCACCGTGTCGAGCGCCTACTGCCGCCTCACGCGCGAGTACAGCAAGGTGCACGGCATCCTGCACACGCTGCAGCCCGCGCTGGTCTATGCGTCCGACGCGGCGGTGTACGGCCCCGCGATCGCCAGCAGCGGCCTGCAGGTGCCGGTGGTGTTCAGCCAGGGCGCCGACACCGCGCAGGGCAGCATCCCCGGTGCCCTGCCCTTCTCGCAACTGCTGGCCGGCGACGAAACGCCCGCGGTGCGCGCGGCCTTCGAGGCCATCACGCCCGACACCACGGCCAAGTACCTGCTCACCTCGGGCTCCACCGGCACGCCCAAGGTGGTGATCAACACACACCGCATGCTGTGCGCGAACCAGCAGATGATCGCGCAGGCCTGGCGCTTCCTGCGCCATGAAAAGCCGGTGCTGGTCGACTGGCTGCCCTGGAGCCACACCTTCGGCGGCAACCACAACCTGCACATGGTGATGTGCCACGGCGGCACGCTGGTGATCGACGAAGGCCGGCCCGCGCCGGGCCTGATCGAGAAGACGGTGGCCAACCTCGCCGAGGTGCAGCCCACCATCTGGTTCAACGTGCCGCGTGGCTTCGACATGGCCATGCCGCTGCTCGAGGCCGACGAAGACCTGGCGCGCCGCGTGCTGGGCCGGCTGCGCACCGTGTTCTACGCCGGCGCCGCGCTGCCGCAGGCCAGCTGGGAACGGCTGCAGCGGCTCGCCCAGCGCGTGCTGGGCCGCGAGGTCTGGCTCACCACCTCCTGGGGCTCCACCGAGACCGCGCCCGCGGTCACGAGCGCGCACTGGCGCATGGAGCGCGCGGGCGTGATCGGCGGGGTGCTGCCCGGTGTCGAACTCAAGTTCGTGCCCAACGGCGAGAAGCACGAGCTGCGCATCCGCGGCGTGAACATCTTCCCCGGCTACCGCCACGCGCCCGAGCTCAGCGCCCAGGCCTTCGACGAAGAGGGCTACTACCGCATCGGCGACGCCGGCTACCTGGCCGACCCGAAAGCGCCCGAGCGCGGCGTGGTGTTCAACGGCCGCGTGGCCGAAGACTTCAAGCTCACCACCGGCACCTGGGTGTCGGTGGGCACGCTGCGCCTGCGCGTGGTCTCGGCCTTCGCGCCGCACGCGCAGGACGTGGTCATCACCGGCCACGACCGCGACCAGATCGGCGTGCTGGTGTTCCCCACCCCGGCCGCGGCCCGGCTGCCGCGCGACGAGCTGCACGCGCACATCGCGCGCGGCCTGGCCGCGCTGCGCGCCGAAGGCGGCGGCTCTTCGCAATCGCCCACGCGCGCGCTGGTGCTCGACGAAGCCCCGAGCGTGGACGCCGGCGAAATCACCGACAAGGGCTACCTCAACCAGCGCGCCGTGCTGCAGCGCCGCGCGGCCCTGGTCGAAGCCCTTTACGACGACAACGACACGGCGCGCGTGGTGCGCCCCGCCACCCCCGAGAAAGCCCTCCCATGAGCCGCGGCCAGAGCCAGACCTTCGACGACGTCTTCATCCTTGACGGGGTTCGCACCCCCATGGTCGATTACATGGGCGCGTTCGCCGACGCCAACCCGATCGACCTCGGCATCAAGGTCGCGCGCGAGATCCTCGCGCGCACCGGCGTGCCCGCCGAGCGCATCGACTCGGTGATCGCGGGCAACATGGCCCCGGGCGGCTTCGACCAGTTCTACGTGCCGCGCCACATCGGCCTGTACGCCGGCGTGCCGGTGGAGGTGCCCGCGCTCATGACGCAGCGCATCTGCGGCACCGGCTTCGAGCTGTTCCGCCAGGCCGGCGAGCAGATCGGCGCGGGCGTGGCGAAGAACGTGCTGCTGGTGGGCACCGAATCGATGACGCGCAACCCGATCGCGGCCTTCGACCACCGCGGCGGTTTCCGCCTGGGCGCGCCCATCGGCTTCAAGGACTACATGTGGGAGGCCCTCACCGATCCGGCCGCCGACATCAGCATGATCCGCACCGCCGAGAACCTGGCGCAGCGCTACGGCCTCACGCGCGAAGACGTGGACGCCTTCGCCGCGCGCAGCTTCGAGCGCGCCGTGGCGGCGCAGGCCGCGGGCTGGTTCGACGGCGAGATCGTGCCCGTGGCGAACGAGGAACTCCAGCGCGAGGGCTACCAGCCGCGCCGCCTGCGCCTGAGCGGCAAGGCCGCCGTGGCCGACCGCGACACCCACCCGCGCCCCACCCCGCCCGAGGTGCTGGCCAAGCTGCGCACCGTGTTCAAGGACGGCGTGCAGACCGGCGGCAACAGCTCGGCCCTCACCGACGCGGCCGCGGCCGCGGTCGTGACCAACGCCGCGGGTGTGAAGGCCGCGGGCAAGGCCCCGCTGGCGCGCCTGGCCGCCGCCGCCGTGGTGGGCGTGCCGCCCGAGATCATGGGCATCGGCCCTGCGCCGGCCATCCGCCTGCTGCTCGAACGCGCGGGCCTGGCGCTGGGCGACATCGCGCGTTTCGAGATCAACGAGGCGCAGGGCGCGCAGGCGCTGGCCGTGGCGCGCGAGCTGCAGCTCGATCAAGACAGGCTCAACGTCCACGGTGGCGCGATCGCGCTCGGCCACCCCTTGGCGGCCACCGGCGTTCGCCTCACCATCACCGTCGCGCGCCAGTTGCGCGACATCGGCGCGCGCTGGGGCATCGCCTCGGCCTGCGTGGGCGGTGGCCAAGGCATTGCGCTGTTGATCGAGAACCCCGCGGCCACCTGATTTCAAGCCCTCGCGTGTGCGGGCCACGAGCACACGCAACACCACCGGAGACAACGCATGAAGAAACTGCTGAAGCACACCCTGGCCGTCGCTGTCGCGGCCACGCTCACCGGCGCCGCCTGGGCCGACATCACCATCGGCGTGAGCGCGTCGCTCACCGGCCCGGCCTCGGGCCTGGGCATTCCGGTGGCCAACGGCGTGAAGATGTGGCCCGCCACCATCGGCGGCGAGAAGGTCAACGTCATCATCCTCGACGACGCCACCGACCCCACCAAGGGCGTGCAGAACGCGCGCCGCTTCGTCAACCAGGACAAGGTCGACGTGATCGTGGGCGCGGTCGCCACGCCGGTGGCCATTCCCATGGCCGAGGTGGCGATCGAATCGAACACCGTGCAGCTCGCGCTCTCGCCCATCGGCCTGCCCCCGGGCAAGGACGCCTGGAGCTTCCGCATGCCGCAGAGCAACAACGTCATGGCCGAGGCCATGGTCGAGCACATGAAGAAGCAGGGCGTCAAGAGCGTGGGCTTCCTGGGCTACACCGACGCCTACGGCGAGCAGTGGCTGCAGGCGCTGAACCCGCTGCTCGAGAAGGCCGGCATCAAGATGCTGGGCGTGGAGCGCTTCGCGCGTTCGGACACCAGCGTGACCGCGCAGGCCCTCAAGCTCGCCTCGCTCAACCCCGACGCCATGGTGATCGTGGCCTCGGGCAGCGGCGCGGCCATGCCGCAGCTGGGTCTGGTCGAGCGCGGCTACAAGGGCAAGTACTACCAGACGCACGCCGCGGCCACGCGCGACCTGATGCGTGTGGGTGGCAAGGCCGTCGAGGGCACCTTCGTGACCTCGGGCCCCGTGGTGGTGGCCGAGCAGCTGCCCGACAGCCACCCCAGCAAGGCCGTGGGCGTGAAGTTCAACGCCGAGTACGAAAAGATCCACGGCGCCGGCATGCGCAACCAGTTCGCCGCGCACTCCTACGACGCCTACCTGCTGCTCGACAAGGTCGTGCCGGTGGCGCTCAAGAAGGCCAAGCCCGGCACGCCCGAGTTCCGCGCCGCCCTCAAGGACGCGATCGAGGCCGAGGCCGCCATGCCCGTCACGCACGGCATCCTGGACTTCACCGCCACCGACCACTGGGGTTTCAAGACCGGTTCGGGCGTGGTGATGAAGGTCGTCAACGGCGACTGGAAGCTCGAGCACTGATCGGCATTTGAAGGATTGACGGGAGACCGCGACCCATGGACCTGAACATTGCCGCGATCCTCGGGGTCGATGGCGTCATCAACGGCGCGATCTACGCGCTGGTGGCGATCGCCCTCGTCCTGGTGTTCGCGGTCACCCGCATCGTTTTCATCCCGCAGGGCGAGTACGTCGCCTTCGCGGCCCTGACCATGGCGCTGTTCCAGAGCGGCGCCGTGCCCGGCACCGTGTGGCTGCTGCTGCTCATGGTGGCGCTGGCGCTGGTGCTCGACACCGTGCGCGCCTGGCGCGAAAGCTGGCCGCTCGCGCGCTGGGCGAAGCTGGCCGTGCGCACCGCGGCCCTGCCGCTGGTGGCCTGCGGCCTCACCGTGTGGCTCGCGCCGCAGAAGCCGCCCATGCTGGTGCAGGCCGCGCTCACGCTGGCCCTGGTCACGCCCATGGGCCCGCTGGTGTACCGGCTGGCCTACCGCTCGCTCGCGAGCGCAAGCGTGCTGGTGCTGCTGATCGTCTCGGTGGGCGTGCACTTCGCGCTGACCGGCCTGGGCCTGGCCTTCTTCGGCGCCGAGGGCTTCCGCAACCCGAGCTTCTGGGACGAGCGCTTCAGCCTCGGCCCGATCGCGCTCAGCGGCCAGGCGCTCATCATCCTCATCGCCTCGGTGGCGCTGATCGCCGCGCTGTTCGTGCTGTTCGACCGCACGCTCACCGGCAAGGCGCTGCGCGCCACCTCGGTCAACCAGACCGGCGCGCGGCTCATGGGCATCTCCACCGACGCCGCCGGCTCGCTGAGCTTCACGCTCGCGGCCTTCATCGGTGCGCTCTCGGGCCTGCTCATCGGTCCGACCACCACCATCTTTTTCGACAGCGGCTTCCTGATCGGCCTCAAGGGCTTCGTGGCCGCGGTGTTCGCCGGCCTCACCAGCTTCCCGCTCGCGCTCGTCGGCGCGCTCGGCGTGGGGCTGATCGAGGCATTCGGCTCGTTCTGGGCCAGTGCCTTCAAGGAAGTCATCGTGTTCACCGCCATCCTGCCGGTGCTGCTGTGGCGCTCGTTCGTTGATCCCCACGATGAAGAACACTGACATGGACCTGCGTCGCTACGGCCTGCTGGCCTTCGTGGTGGTCATGGCCGCCGTGCCCTTCCTGCCGGTGCCCGACTACTGGATCACCAAGCTCAACTACGTGGGCCTGTTCGGCCTGGTGGCCCTGGGTCTGGTGCTGCTCACCGGCATCGGTGGCCTCACCTCGTTCGGCCAGGCCGCGTTCGCGGGCCTGGGCGCCTACGCCAGCGCCTACCTGGCGGTGAAGGTGGGCCTGTCGCCCTGGATCGGCCTGCTCGCGGGGCTGGCCATCACGCTGGCCGTGGCCGTGGTGCTGGGCTGGGTCACGCTGCGCATGTCGGGCCACTACCTGCCGCTGGCCACCATCGCCTGGAGCCTCTCGCTCTTCTACACCATGGGCAACCTCGACGCCCTGGGCAAATACGACGGCCTGCTGGGCGTGCCCGCCATCGAACTGTTCGGCATCAGCCTGCAGGAAGAGCGGCGCATCTACCTGCTGATCTGGGCCGTGGCCATCGCGGCGGCGATCGCCGTCACGCGCCTGCTCGATTCGCGGCCCGGCCGCATCATGCGCGCGCTCAACGCCAACCGCGGCGGCGGCTCCACCATGCCCGAGGCCATGGGCGCCTCGGCCTTCCGCCACAAGATGCTGATGTTCGTGATCGCCGCGCTGCTCGCGGCCGTCTCGGGCTGGCTGTTCGCGCACATGCAGCGCAGCGTCAACCCCTCGCCCTTCGGCATCAAGTTCGGCATCGAATACCTGTTCATGGCCGTGCTGGGCGGCGTGGGCCACGTGTGGGGCGCCTTCACCGGTGCCGCGCTCGTCAAGCTCGCCGAAGACCAGCTGCAGACCTGGCTGCCCGCGCTGCTGGGCACCTCGGGCAGCTACGAGATCATCGTCTTCGGCGTGGTGCTGGTGCTGGTGCTCAAGTTCGCGCCCGAGGGCCTGTGGCCCTCGATCGAGCGCCTGCTGCCGCGCCGCCGCGCGCGCGCCGTGGACACCACGGCCACGCTGCCGGCGCGCGACAAGCCCGCCGCGGGCAGCACGCTGCTCGAGGTGAAGTCGGTGCGCCGCACCTTCGGCGGCCTGGTGGCCGTCAACGGCGTGGCCTTCAACATCCAGGCCGGCCAGATCTTCGGCCTCATCGGCCCCAACGGCGCCGGCAAGTCCACCACCTTCAACCTGATCTCGGGCGTGCTGCCGCTGTCGGGCGGCGAGGTCTGGCTGCGCGGCGAACGGGTCGACGGCCTGCCCTCGCGCGAGATCGCGCGCCGCGGCCTCTCGCGCACCTTCCAGCACGTGAAGCTGGTGCCCGACATGACCGTGCTCGAGAACGTGGCCCTGGGCACCTACCTGCGCACGCGCAGCGGCACCGCCGCGGCCATGCTGCGCCTGGACCGCGCCGAAGAGGCCCGCGCCTTCGCCGAGGCCGCGCGCCAGCTCCAGCGCGTGGGCCTGGGCGAGCAGATGCACGAGCTCGCGGGCAACCTGGCCCTGGGCCCGCAGCGCCTGGTCGAGATCGCGCGCGCCCTCGCGAGCGACCCGGCCCTGCTGCTGCTCGACGAACCCGCGGCCGGCCTGCGCCACCGCGAGAAACAGGCGCTGGCCGAGGTGCTGCGCCAGCTCAAGGGCGAAGGCCTGAGCCTGCTGCTCGTGGAACACGACATGGACTTCGTGATGAACCTGACCGACCGCATCCTGGTGATGGAGTTCGGCACGCCGCTGCTCGAAGGCACGCCGGCGGAAATCCAGGCGAGCGAAAAAGTGCGCGCGGCCTATCTCGGCACGGAACACTGACATGAGCGACGTTCTTCTCGAAGTGAACGACCTGCACGCCGGCTACGGCAAGGCCGAGGTGCTGCGCGGCATCACGCTGAGCGTGCGCGCGGGCCAGGTGGTGACCGTGATCGGCCCCAACGGCGCGGGCAAGTCCACGCTGCTCAACGCGCTCATGGGCCTGCTGCCGCAGCGCGGCGGCCTGCGCTTCAACGGCGAAGACGTCTCGCGCCTCACGCTCGAAGAGCGCGTGATGGCCGGGCTGGCGCTGGTGCCCGAGAAGCGCGAGCTGTTCGGCACCATGAGCGTGGAAGACAACCTGGTGCTGGGCGGCTGGCGCCCCATGAAGCAGCGCACGCCGCGCTGGCGCGAAGGGCTCGAGCAGGTCTTCGAGCTGTTCCCGCGCCTGAAGGAGCGCCGCGCACAGGCCGCCGGCACGCTCTCGGGCGGCGAGCGCCAGATGCTCGCGATCGGCCGCGCGCTCATGGGCCAGCCCAAGCTGCTCATGCTCGACGAGCCCAGCCTGGGCCTGGCGCCGCTGATCGTGCGCGACATCTTCCGCATCGTCGAGACGCTGCGCGAACGCGGCGTGAGCATCCTGCTGGTGGAGCAGAACGCGCGCGCCGCGCTCAACGTGGCCGACGAAGGCCACGTGCTCGAAACCGGCGACATGGTGCTCTCGGGCCCGGCCGCGCAACTGGCGACCGACCCGCGCGTGATCGAGACCTACCTGGGGGCGAAGAAGGGATGAACGACGCACGGCCGCCCGAAGGCGTTCGCACCGCAGCGCGCAGCGCGGAGGGTTCCGAATGAGCTGGGTTTACGAAGCGCCGCTCGCATCGATGCGGCGCGTGATCGACGAGGTGCTGGGCGCGCCCGCGCTGTGGGCCGAGTGCCCGGCCTTCGCCGAACTCGACATCGACACCGCCGACGCCGTGCTGCAGGAAGCCGCGCGCTTCGCGAGCGAGGTGCTGCAGCCCCTGAACGGCCCCGGTGACCTGGCCGGCTGCGTGCGCGAGGCCGACGGCTCGGTGAAGACGCCGCCGGGTTTTCGCGCCGCCTACCAGGCCTTCGTGCAAGGCGGCTGGCCCGCCCTGCCCTGCGACCCCGCCTGGGGCGGCCAAGGCCTGCCGCTGCTGCTCGACGCCGCCATGCGCGAGATGCTCGACGCCTGCAACCACGGCTGGAACATGTACCCCGACCTGCTGCACGGGGCCTACGAAACGCTCAAGCACCACGGCAGCGACGCGCTCAAGGCGCGCTACCTGGCCAAGATCGCCAGCGGCGAATGGCTGGCCGCCATGGCGCTCACCGAGCCGCAGGCGGGCAGCGACCTGGGCCAGCTGCGCACGCGCGCCGAGCCGCAGGCCGACGGCAGCCTGCGCGTGAGCGGCAACAAGATCTTCATCAGCGGCGGCGAGCACGACCTCACCGACAACATCGTGCACCTGGTGCTGTGCCGATTGCCCGATGCGCCCAAGGGCACGAAGGGTCTGTCGCTTGCGCTGGTGCCCAAGGTGCTGCCCGATGGCACGCGCAACGCGCTCTTCTGCGATGGCATCGAGAAGAAGATGGGCATCAAGGCCAGCGCCACCTGCGCCATGCGCTACGAAGGCGCCACGGGCTGGCTGGTGGGCGAGGCGAACCGCGGCCTGGCCGCGATGTTCCTCATGATGAACTCGGCCCGGCTGCACGTGGGCCTGCAGGGTCTGGGCCACCAGGAAATGGCGGCGCAGAACGCGCAGCGCTACGCCGAGGAGCGCGTGCAGATGGGCAAGCCCATCGCGCAGCACCCCGCGGTGCGGCGCACGCTGCAGCGCCTGCGCACCTACACCGAAGCCCAGCGCGTGCTGGCCTACCGCGCCGCGCTCGCGCTCGACCTCGCCGACCACCACCGCGACGAGGCCGTGCGCGCGCGCGAGCGCCGCTTCGCGGCGCTGCTCACGCCGGTGGTCAAGGCCTTCTGCACCCACCACGGCTTTCACGGCCCGGCCGAGGCGCTGGGCCTGTGGGGCGGCTACGGCTACGTGCACGAATACGGCATCGAGCAGACGGTGCGCGACGCGCGCATCGCCATGATCTACGAGGGCACCAACCAGATCCAGGCGATCGACCTCGCGCAGCGCAAGCTGCTCGCCGACGGCGGCGCCGCGCTCACCGAACTGCTCGACGGCCTGCAGGCCGAACTCGGCGAAGCCGCCGGCCTGCGTCGCCTGTTCGACGAGGCGCGCGCCGTGCTGCCCGCGTGGCTGGCGCGCTGCGCGCAAGGCGGCGCCACCCTGCTCGACACCGCCGACGACCTGCTGCACGCGCTCGCGCTCACGCTGCTGGCCTGGGCCGTGGCGCGGCTCGACGCCGCGGGCGGGGCCCACACGCCGGTGTTCGAGCGCGAGGGCGTGCCCGAGGGGCTGATGCACTGGTCGCGCGTGCGCGCGGCCCTCTGACCCGCGCGCTGCAGGCCCGGCGGTCGCCGGGCCTCAGTGCAGCTTCACCAGCGGCGTCGCGCGCTTCACGAGGAAACGCGCGAACGCCAGCACGGCGGTGCGCAACGTGCCCAGCACCGCCTGGTGGTGCATGAGGTGCAGGCTCGTGTACATCAGCCGCGCGAGCAGGCCCTGCACGAACCAGTTCGCGCCGAACAGGTTGCCCATGAGGTTGCCCACCGAGCTGCGCGTGCCCAGCGAGACCAGCGAGCCGTGGTCGCGGTACACGAAGGGCCTGGCACGCGGCGCCTGCCCGCGCGCCAGGCGCAGCAGGCGCCCGGCGAGGTAGCTGGCCTGCTGGTGCGCGGCCTGCGCGCGCGGCGGCACCGGACGGCCGTCGGCCTGGGCGCAGGCCGCGTTGTCGCCCAGCGCGTGCAGGTGCGGCACGCCCTTGACGGCCAGGGTGCCGTCCACCTCGACCTGGCCGCCACGCGCCACCGGCAGGCCCAGCGCGGCCAGCAGCGGCGGCGCCTGGATGCCCGCGGCCCACACCACCACGTCGGCCGGGAACACACGGCCCGCGCTGTCTTCGACCGCGCTGGGGCCGATGCGCGCGACGCGGCATTGCGTGACCACCTCGACGCCGCGCTCGCGCAGCAGCGCGGTGGCCGAGGCCGACACCTTCTCGGGCAGCGGCGCGAGGATGCGGTCCGCGCCCTCGAGCAGCGTGAGCCGCAGGTCGTGGCGCGCATCGAGGTGCTGGAAGCCGTAGCGCGTGAGCACCTGGCCCGCCTCGCGCAGCTCGGCCGCGAGCTCCACGCCCGTGGCGCCCCCGCCGATGATCACCACCTGCACCCGCCCTTCGCCGCCGTCGATCTTGCGCCGCTCGGCCATGGTGAGCAGGCGCAGCAGGCGCAGGCGGAAGCGCTCGGCGTCGGCGGGCTGGTTCAGCGCCACCGTGTGCTCGGCCGCGCCCGGCACGTTGAAGTGGTTGGCCGTGCTGCCCAGCGCGAGCACCAGTTCGCCATACGCCAGCGAGCGCTCGGGGATCAGTTCGTCGCCGTGCCCGTCGGGCACCGCCGCCACGGTGAGGCGGCGCTGCGCGGTGTCCAGCCCGGTGAGCGCGCCATAGCAGAACGCGAAGCCGTTGTCGTGCGCGAGCATCTCGTACGACAGGCCTTCCTGGTGGATGTCGAGCGTGCCCGCGGCCACCTCGTGCAGCGAGGGTTTCCAGACGTGGAAGAGCTGGCGGTCGACCAGGGTCACGCGCTGCGGACCGAGCCGGCGGCCCAGCTTGCAGGCCAGTTCGAGGCCGCCGGCGCCGCCGCCGACGATGACGATGGGGAGAGAGGGGGTCTGGCTCACGCGCTGCGCTGGCAAGCCGCGTGCCCCCTCAGAGCCGGGCGCCGGTGGCGCGTTCCATGGCCTGCATGGAGGCCTTGAAGATGCGCTGGCGCTCGGCCAGCGCGAGCTTGTGGTGGTCGTGCAGCTCGTGCATGGCGATGGTGAGGTCGAGCACGAGGTTCTTGAGCGCCTTGCGGTCGAGCTCGTGGCCGATGCGGCCGTTGGGCAGGCGCACGCCCGGGCCCAGCGGCAACAGGCACAGCAGCAGCACGGTCCACAGGTCGGGCTCGGGCGCCAGGAAGTGCATCCAGTAGGGCCAGCGCTCGTGCAGCGCGCGCAGCAGGTCGCGGCATTCGGGGATGGTGTGCACCTGCCGCGGGTCGCGTTCGAGGCCGTTGAAGGCGAAGAACACGTGGCCCGTGAGCTGCGTGGTGCGCAGCGCGCTGTCGGAGAGCTGCTGCAGGTCGCGCGCGCACAGCTTCAGGCGGGCCGGCTCGGCGTCGCCGGGCTCCAGCGTGAACACCACGTTCATCGCCCCGGCCGGCAAGGCGGCCAGGCCGGTGCCCAGCGCGACGCGCGGCGGCGGGGTGAGGGGCGGGCTGGTGGTCATGGCGCGAAGCGGGCCGGGCGGTGGGCAAGGCGTGACGTTAGCACGACTGCCGGGGCGGCGGCATCCCCCGGACGGTGCCCGGCGGCCTGAGCGAAGATCGCCGCATGAACCCCGTCATCCACAGCCTGCTCGACACCGACCTCTACAAGTTCTCGATGTGGCAGGCCATGCTGCACCGGCACCCCACGACGCAGGCGCGCTACACCTTCGTCTGCCGCAACCGCAGCGCCTACCCGCTGGCCGCGCTGCTCGACGAACTGAACCGCGAGCTCGACCACCTGTGCACGCTGCGCTTTCGCGCCGACGAACTGGCCTGGCTGGGCGGGCTGCGCTACATCAAGTCGGACTTCGTCGACTTCCTGCGCATCTTCCAGTTCCAGCGCGAGTTCATCCGCGCCAGCGTGGCGCACGGGCAGCTCACGATCGAGGCGCGCGGCCCGCAGGTGCACGTGATGGCCTTCGAGATCTTCGTGCTCGCGATCGTCAACGAGCTCTACTTCCGCCGTTTCGACACCGCTGCGGCGCTCGCCGAAGGCCGCCGCCGCCTGCGCGACAAGGTGGCGCGGCTGCAGGCGGTGGGCCGCGAGCCGCCGCTGCGCCACCCCTTCGAGATCACCGACTTCGGCGTGCGCCGCCGCTTCAGCGGCGACTGGCAGCGCGAGGTGGTGGCCACGCTCGCGGCCGAGGCGCCGCAGGTGTTCAAGGGCACGTCCAACGTGATGCTGGCGCGCGAGCTCGGGCTGGTGCCCATCGGCACCATGGCGCACGAGTACCTGCAGACCTACCAGACCCTGGGCGTGCGCCTGCGCGATTTCCAGAAGGCCGCGCTCGAGGACTGGGTGCAGGAGTACCGCGGCGACCTCGGCATCGCCCTCACCGACGTGATCGGCATGGACGCCTTCCTGGCCGACTTCGACCTCTACTTCGCCAAGCTCTTCGACGGCCTGCGCCACGACTCGGGCGACCCGATCGCCTGGGGCGAGAAGGCGCTGGCGCACTACGCGCGGCTGCGCATCGACCCCCACACCAAGCGGCTGGTGTTCTCCGACGGCCTGGACATCGCCACCGCGCTGCGCATCCACCGCCACTTCGGCGATCGCGCGCAGCTCGGCTTCGGCATCGGCACCCACCTCACCAACGACATGGGCCTGCAGCCGCTCAACATCGTGATGAAGCTGCGCGAGGCCAATGGCCAGCCCGTGGCCAAGATCTCGGACACGCCGGGCAAGGCGCTGTGCGACGACGCGACCTTCCTGGCCTACCTGCGCCAGGTGTTCGGTGTGCGCGACGCGGGCTGAGCGCACGAACCGCCCGAGGGTGGGCATTTCGCCGCCACCCGACTAGCATCGCCCTTTCCTTCATTGCCCTTTTGCCCCCGCCCCAATGAGCACCGCCACCGCCACCCGCCCCACCATGACCGCGCCCACCACCAACCCGGCGCCGCTGTCGCCCTTCCACCTCGCGTTCCCGGTGCACGACCTCGAGGCCGCGCGCCGCTTCTACGGTGAACTGCTCGGCTGCCCCGAAGGCCGCAGCTCGCCCGAGTGGATCGACTTCAACTTCTACGGCCACCAGATCGTGGCCCACCTCGCGCCCGAGGCCTGCGGCGGCGCGGCCGTCAACGCGGTGGACGGCCACGGCGTGCCCGTGCGCCACTTCGGCATCGTGCTGCCCCTGGCCGACTGGGAGGCCATGGCCGAGCGCCTGAAGGCGCTGGGCACGGCGTTCGTGATCGAGCCCTACATCCGCTTCAAGGGCCAGCCCGGCGAGCAGGCCACCATGTTCTTCCTCGACCCCTCGGGCAACGCGATCGAGGTCAAGGCCTTCGGCGACATCAACCGGCTGTTCGCGAAGTGAGCGGCTTCGCGCCGGTGCGCCTGGAGCACGCAAGCCGCCTCATCAACCACGGCCCCACCGTGCTCGTGACGAGCGCGCACGGCGGCCGGCGCAACCTGATGGCCGCGGCCTGGTCCATGCCGGTGGAGTTCACGCCGCCGCGCATCGCGGTGGTGATCGACAAGCACACCTTCACGCGCGAACTCGTGGGCGCCAGCGGCGCCTTCGGCCTGTGCCTGCCGGGCCTGGCGCTCGCCGACCTCACCTGGAGCGTGGGCCAGCACAGCGGCCGCGACGGCGACAAGTTCGCGCGCTATGGCCTGAGCGCCACGGCCGGGCCGGTGCTGGGCGTGCCGCTGATCGAGGCCGGCTGCGCGGCCTGGCTCGAATGCCGGCTGATCCCCGAGCGCCACACCGAAGACGCCTACGACACCTGCTTTGCCGAGGTGGTGGCCGCCGCGGCCGATCCGCGCGTGTTCGCCAACGGCCGCTGGGTCTTCGACGCGCACAACGCCGATCTGCAGACCATTCACCACCTGGGCGCAGGCGTGTTCGTGCGCGCCGGGGGCACGGTGCAGGCGCGGGCGCTGTAGGCGCGCTCAGTCGCTCTCGCGCGCCAGGCCTTCGCGCGCGAGCTCGATCACCTGCGCGACCGCGAGCCGGGCCCGCTCGAGCCCCAGCAGCGCGAACAGCCGCGGCAGCAAGGCCTGGCGCACCGCGGCGTCGAGGTCCTGCGGGTTGAGCGAATGCTCGGCCACGATGTTGCGCACTTCGGTGTCCATGGCGCGGGCCTGTTCGATCAGCGTGGCCGTGGCGGGCAGCGGCGGGCCGCCGGGCCGCGCCGCGGCCAGGCGCACGATGCCGTAACAGGCGCGCGCCAGCGGCCGGCCCTCGAAGCCGCTCTCGGCATCGGGATCGAGCGCGAGCGCGGTCTCGATCGCCTGCTTCAGCCGCGCGCGGGCGCTGTCGTCGGGCACCGTGTCGGCGGGCAGCACGGCGTAGATGCGCTTGGGCTCGCGCACCGGCGTGTCCTCGGGCGACCGCGGGTCGACCGCGCGGTACAGGCCGGCGATGTCGTCGATGTCGTAGCCGCCCTGGGTGCGCGTGGCGAGGTCCTGGTAGTCGCGCACGGCGGTGTCCAGCGCGCGCAGGATGTCGCGGTAGTCCACCAGCAGGCCGTGGCGCTTGGCCTCGTGCAGCCGGTTCACGCGCGCCACGGCCTGGATCAGGCGGTGCTCCTTGAGCGGCTTGTCGATGTAGAGCACCGTGTTGCGCGGCTCGTCGAAACCGGTGAGCAGGCGGTCGACCACGATGAGCAGGTCGGGCGCGCCGTCGCTGCCGAAGTCGCGCAGCAGGTTCTGCTCGTAGCGTTCGGCGTCGCGGCCCACGTGGGTGTTCCACCAGTGCCGCACCTCGAGCAGCTGGCTTTCGTCGACCTCGCTGACGCCTTCGCGGCGCTCGGGCGGCGAGATCAGTACCGCGCTGCTCACCAGGCCGGTGTCGTCGAGGCAGCGCTGGTAGCGGATGGCGTCGAGCTTGCTGCCGGTGGCGACCTGGCCCTTGAGGCCCTGGCTGCGCGTCTTGATGGTGTCGTGGAAGTGCTGCGCGATGTCGCGCGCGATGCGCTCGACGCGGCGCGCGGCTTCGTCGCCGCTGGCCAGCCGCGGCTTGCGCTCTTCGTAGAGCAGCGGCGCCACCGTGCCGTCGCGCACCGCGCGCTGCTGCGTATAGGCGTGCAGGATGGGGCCGAAGCGGTTGGCGGTTTTCTCGCGCTTGAGCAGCGGTGTGCCGGTGAAGGCGAGGTAGGCCGCCCGCGGCAGCGCCCTGCGCATGCGGTCGTGCCACTCGCCGCCCTGGCTGCGGTGGCCTTCGTCCACCAGCACGATCAGGTCGGCCGAGGGGTTGCGGCATTCGGGCAGGCGCGAGGCCGTGGCGAACTTCTGCACGAGCGTGAAGATGATGCGCTCGCGGCCCTGGCCGATGCGCCGCGCCAGCTCGCGCCCCGAGGCGACGCGCGCGCGCTCGCCCTCGCGGTCGGCCAGCGCCGAGCCGAAGGCGCCGCTTTCGAGGAAGTTGCGCGCGAGCTGGCTCTCGAGGTCGAGCCGGTCGGTCACCACGATCACGCGGCAGGCCTGGGTGCCCGGGTGCAGCAGCAGCGCCTTGGTCAGGAAGACCATGGTGAAGCTCTTGCCCGAGCCCGTGGTGTGCCAGAGCACACCGCCTTCGCGCGCGCCGTCGGGCCGGCGCTGGGCGATGCGAGCCAGCACCGCGCGCACGCCGAACACCTGGTGCGGTCGCGCCACGACCTTGCCGAGGCGGCGGTCGAACAGCACGAAGTGGCGCAGCAGCTCGAGCAGGCGGTCGGGCGACAGCAGCGCGTGCACCGGCGCCAGCGGATCGGGCGGGCCTTCGTGCCAGCGCGCCCAGCAGCGCGGCGGCGTGCCCGTGGTGCCGTAGCGCGCGTCGCCCGCGCCCGCCGCGGCGGACGATCCGAGCGCCAGCAGCAGCTGGGCGCAGGCATGCAGCTGGGGCAGTGCGTCGAGCCGCTGGCGGCGCCGCTGGCGTTGCACCGCGGCCTCCACCGTGTCGGCGCACTCGATCACCGCCAGCGGCAGGCCGTTCACGCAGGCCACCAGGTCGCAGCGCAGCGGCTCGGTGCCGCGCGCGGGCAGCAGCTCGAAGCCTTCGCAGACGTCCCAGAGATTGGCCTCGGGGCGCTGCCAGTCGAGCAAGGGCACCGTGGGCTGGTGCTTCTTGCTGTCGGGCATGAACTCGGTGACGGTCACGCCCAGCGTGAGCAGCCGGTAGAAGCGCTCATTGGCCGCGAGCAGGCCCTCGTGCAGGTTCAGCGACATCACCTGGCGCACCACCTGGTCGATGCCGCCGGGCGACAGCGGGTGGTATTCGCCCTTGTACTCGAAGCGGTGCGCCTGAAGCGCTTCGATCAGGCGCGGCTTGAGCACCGCGTCGCGCACGCCACCACGCAGCCGGCGCGCGTCGGCCGTGCTCAGCGGGCGCCAGCCCATGGCCGTGAGCAGGGCCAGCGAGGCGGCCACGGGGCCGCGCCGCCCGGGGACGGGGGTCGCGCTCACGCCGGTCTCAGCGGGGGCATGGCTCGCCGGGTTCCTCGACCGGACGCAGCCGCCGCTGGCCGCTCAGCAGGTCTTCGCGCAACGCGCCGAGTTCGTCGCGCAGCGCCCGCGCCTGCGCGGCGACCGAATGCTCGTAATCCTCGGCCACGCCCAGCACCTCGGCGATGCGCCGCTGCACCGGCAGCGGGGGCAGGTGCAGCGGCAGCTTGAAGAAGTCTTTCACGCTCACGTTGAGCAGGCCGTGGTTGCGCGCCCCCTCCTGGGCGATGAAGCCGATGGGCTCGTTGAGCATGCCGGCCTCGAAGTAGTGGCGGTAGAAGTCGGCGTCGACCTGCGCGTCGGACCGCTGACGGAAGCAGATGTACAGGCTCGAGACCACGCCCGAGTCGTGCGCCACGAGCGGCTTGATGGCGCCCACCGGGTAGCCCGCGGAGGCGCTCTTGTTGTAGGCGAAGTCGCCCGTGCTCAGGTAGGTGTAGTGGCTCAGGTCTTCGCTCGCCACGTTCTTGTGGAAGAAGTCGCGCTGGCTCACCAGGCCGTGCTGGGCCGAGATGGTGAGCACGTTGCTGCTGCCTTCGTCGTTCTTGCGCGCCACGCGCTCGAAGACGTCGTCGAACTCCACCTGCTCCCAGGCGCCGCGCTGCTGCAGCGCGGCGACGCGGCCCGACAGCAAGGCCTGCATCAGGTCGTGCTTTTCGCGCCGCGCGTTCTCGAGCAGGCTGTCGGTGGCGTCGATGGCCTCGCGCCAGGTGGCCAGCACGCGCACGATGCGGCGCTGCTCGCCCACCCCGGGCAGGCAGACCTCGACGTTCTGCAGGATGTCCTGGCTCAGGTTGCTGATGTTGGTGCCGCTGCCGCCCAGGTGCATTTGCGCCACGGTGCGTGCCGTGCGCATGAGCTCCGACGCGAAGGCCGGGTCCAGCCGCGGCGAGGTGACGCGGCCGCGGATGGTGAAGCCCGAGAAGGTCACGGGCTCGTCGAGCCGCGCGACGAACAGGCAGCGGCCCACCAGCGCCTTGTTGCCGTTGGAGCGCACGAACAGCAGGTCGCCGGCCTGCAGCAGGTCTTGGGGGCCCACGCGATCGCGCAGGGCCACGGTGTCGAGCCCGGCGGCCCCGTCGAGCACGGTGCGCGCGCGGAAGTCGCTCACGCCCACCACCTTGATGCACTCGCCGCTCTCGTTGCGCGTGTAGTTCAAGCCGTTGCGGAACGCCATCAGGTCGCCGAGCCGGCAACGGCTCCAGCCTTCAGGCAGCATGTTTCGCCTCATTCGTAGCCGAGCTCCTTGAGGAAGCCGGCCATCTTCTGTTCGAGCACCGCGAGCTCGGCCTGCAGCTTCAGTCGCTCGGCGCGCACGGCCGAGAGGTCGATGCGCTCGGCCGCTTCGAAGGTGTTCACGTAGCGCGGGATGTTCAGGTTGAAGTCGTGGCCCGCGATCTCGGCCGCGGTGGCCAGGTGGGCGTACTTGTCGACGCTGCGGCGCGCCTGCACCGTGTCCATGATGGTGTCGAGGTCCTGGGGGCGCAGCAGGTTCTGGTTCTTGCCGTCCTGGTAGCTGCGGCTGGCGTCGATGAACAGCACGGTGTCGTCGGGCTTGCGCTGGCGCAGCACCAGGATGGCCGCGGGAATGCCGGTGCCGTAGAACAGCTTCTCGGGCAGGCCGATGACGGCGTCGAGCAGGTTCTCCTCGATCAGCCGGCGGCGGATCTTGCCTTCGGCCGCGCCGCGGAACAGCACACCGTGCGGCACCACCACCGCCATGCGGCCGCGATCGGGTTTCATGGTTTCGACCATGTGCAGGATGAAGGCGTAGTCGGCCTTGGTGCGCGGCGGGATGCCGCGGCGAAAGCGCTGGTGCGGGTCGTGGGCCGCGCCTTCGTGGCCCCATTTCTCGAGCGAGAACGGCGGGTTGGCGACCACGATGTCGAAGCGCTTGAGCCGACCTTCGCTGTCGAGCAGCCGCGGGTTGCGCAGCGTGTCGCCCCATTCGATGCGGTGGTTGTCTTCGGCGTGCAGGAACATGTTCATCTTGGCCAGCGCCCAGGTGCTGCCGATGGCCTCCTGGCCGTACAGCGCGTAGCGCCGGCCGCCGCTGCGCGCGCGGATGAGCTGGCTGCACTTCATGAGCAGCGAGCCCGAGCCGCAGGTGGGGTCGCAGATTTCCTCGCCGGGCTGCGGGTCCATGAGCCGGGCCATCAGCATGGACACCTCGGGCGGCGTGTAGAACTCGCCGGCCTTCTTGCCCGCGGTGGTGGCGAAGTTCTTGATGAGGAATTCGTAGGCGTTGCCGATCACGTCGAGCGAGCCCACCCGGCTCTCGCGCAGGTTCAGCTCGGGGCCGGCGAAGTCCTCGAGCAGGTGGCGAAGAATGTCGTTCTTCTGCGCCTCGTCGCCGAGCTTGTTGGAGTTGAAGCTGATGTCCTGGAACACGTCACGCAGCTTGCCGAGGTTGGCCTCTTCGATCGCATGCAGCGCCTTGTCGATGCGCTCGCCGTTGCCGGGCAGGTGGCGCGCGGCGTGCAGCGCGGGGAAGCTGGCCTGGGGCGGCAGCACGAAGCGCTCGTTCTTGAGCAGTTCCTCGATCAGTTCCGGGTGGTCGCCGTGCTCGGCCTGGTAGCGCGTGTAGTGGTCGTGCCAGACGTCGGAGATGTACTTGAGGAACAGCATCGTGAGGACGTAGTCCTTGTAGATGCTGGGATCGACCGTACCGCGGAAGGTGTCGCAGGCGGACCAGACCGCGGCATTGATCGCGTTCTGGCTGATGGCGGTGTCGTTCATGGATGGGGTTCAGGGCATTGGGCCACGGCCTGCAGTTGGTGCGCGAGCGCATCGAGTTCCTGCTCGCGCAGGCGGATCAGGGATTCGAGCCGGCGCCGCTCGCAGGCGGCGGCGCGGGCCAGGTTCACCAGCAGCCATTGCCGCTCGGTGTCGGGCAGCGCCACCGGCATGTCTTCGAGCACGGCGCGGCGGATGCTGAGCTGGTCCGTGCCCTCGGCTTTGCCCATGAGGTAGCGCTGGCCCGGGGCCCGGTTGATGTGCCAGGCCAGGTACTCGGGCACCACGGCCGGCGATTTGCGCCGGAGTACGAAGAAATACTGCGCGCACAGCGTGCGCTCGGGCACGTCGGACAGGCACAGCGCGTAGTTGCGGCCGCCCCGGGCAGCGAACAGCACGTCGCCGTTCTGCAGCCACTCGGGCGCGCGCGCGGTGGCCGGCAGGCGGGTGGCGGCGACACCGGCCCAGTTCACGCCGCTGTCGAGGCAGATGTCGCGCATTTGCACCACCCGGGCGTTGCCGGTCTCGGCCACCGGCACGCCGCCGCGGAAGGCATGACCAGCCCGCACCTCGGCGAGATCCTTCACGGCGTAAAGCATGTTGTATCGAGGGAAATGAGGGCGGATTCTGGTTGCTCGGACCAAGCGACCACAAGTATGCTTTTGACTTACACGCATCAATGCAAATGATGCACCAAAACCCAGGGAGTCCCGGCGTGCACGAGTTCGAGATCAGCTGCATTTCCAAACCCCGCAACGGTCTGTGGCACCACCAGATCACCCATGTGGGCAATCTGAACCACCGCTGGCGGCTGCCCAGCGCCCTGATCATCCGGCGCATCGAGCTCAACACCGAGACCTACTACCTGCTCAACCGGGTCACGGGCCGGCGTTCGAACATCGCCGTGGTGCACGAGCCGGGGCAGCGCCCCTACCTGCGCGCGCACGCGGGTGGCGAATGGAACGACGACCTGCTCTCGCTGCGCCGCTGCACGGCCCGCTGCAACCTGGTGGGGTGAAGCCGTGCGCCACACGCTCATGGGGGCGGTTCCGCCACCGCCGCGCGCAGCGCGGGGCTCAGGTGATCGAGCCAGCCGAGCTGCTCGGCCAGGTGGCAGACCACCCAGCGCGCCTCGGGTGCGCTGAGCGTGCCGGGCGCGCCGTCTGCGCCCGGCGCTGCAAGGGCCAGCAGGCTCTCGAGCAGCTTGTCGAGCACGTCCGCCTCGGTGATGCCGAGCCCGAACTGCAGTTCCTGTGCGCGCGGCACCAGCGCGGCGGCCATGTCGTCGCAGATCTCGAAGCGCTGCGCGATCTCTGCGGCGCGGTGCCGCGGCACGGGGCGGTCGGGCCGCACGAACAGCCGCACGAAGCTGTCGGGGATGTGAATCTGCGAATCGTCCATGGTGTCGGGAGGGGCCGGGCGGGCCCCGCATCATCCCACCGCGGCGGGCCGCCGCGGCCCCAGGGTCGTCCGCCTTGTAGGACAACGCGCACGGCCGCGGGCGGTCCGCGCCGATAGGCGCCAGCGGTGGGTCCGTGCAGCATGACGATTCCATCAAGCATCGCCTCCGAACCCCATGAACATCTTCGAAGCCTTGCGCGAAAGCCATGAACTGCAACGAAAGCTGTGCCGCTCGCTCACCCGCGTCAAGCCGGGCGAGCGCGACGCGCTCTTCCTGCGCCTGAAGGTCGAACTCGAGGCCCACGCGGCCGCCGAGGAGCGCTTCCTCTACGTGCCCATGCTCATGACCAACCCGGGCCTGAGTTCGTCGCGCCACGCGCTCGCCGAGCACCACCGGATCGAGGAGCTCTGCGAAGACCTGAGCGTGCCCGACAAGAGCACGGCCGAATGGCTCGAGACGGCGCGCACGCTCAGCGAGAAGGTGCACCACCACCTGCGCGAAGAAGAGCACAAGTTCTTCCAGGTGGCCGGCAAGATCCTGAGCGACTCCGACAAGACCCAGCTCGGCAAGCGCTACCTCAAGGACCTGCTCGAGATGCGCCGCCACTACGCCGGCGCGTACAAGAGCCTGGCGATCTCGCGCGAGGGAGAAGTGGTCATGGCCAGCGCATAGACTCGCGCGCCATGAATGCACTCAATGCCTTGTTCGACCACCCGCGCGCGGGTGCCCTGCTGCTGCGCTGGACCCTGGCCCTGCTGATGCTCTTCCACGGCTGGGCCAAGGTCACGGGCGGCGTGGGCGGCATCGAAGCCATGCTCGTGGCCCGCGGCCTGCCCGGCTGGTTCGCCTACGGCGCCTACCTGGGCGAACTCATCGCACCGCTGATGCTGCTCGCGGGCTTCTGGGTGGTGCCGGCCGCGCTGGTCATCGCCATCAACATGGGCTTCGCGCTGTTCCTCGCCCACATGGGCCACTTCCTGCAGATCACCAACACCGGCGGCTGGCGTCTGGAGCTTCAGGCCTTCTTCCTGGTCTCGGCGCTGGTGGTGGCGTTCACGCACCGGCTGGGCGGCACGCGCTGAGGCCGTCCATGCCCTCGGCCTGGGTGCGGAACTGGCTGACCGCGCTCACCAGCTGATCGGCCTGCTGGCGCAGGCTGGCCGCGGCCGAGGCGCTTTCTTCGACCAGCGCGGCGTTCTGCTGCGTGGTCTGGTCCATGCTGCTGACCGCCTCGGCGACCTGGTTGACCCCGGCGTTCTGTTCCTGGCTGGCGCTGCTGATCTCGCCCACGAGATCGGTCACGCGCTGGATGGACCGCACCACGTCCTGCATGGTGGCGCCCGCACGGTCCACCAGGGCCGTGCCCTGCGCCACCCGGGCCACGCTGGCGTTGATCAGGCCCTTGATCTCCTTGGCCGCTTCGGCGCTGCGCTGCGCCAGGCTGCGCACCTCGCCGGCCACCACCGCGAAGCCGCGGCCCTGTTCACCGGCGCGCGCGGCTTCCACCGCGGCGTTGAGCGCGAGGATGTTGGTCTGGAAGGCGATGCCGTCGATCACGCCGATGATGTGATTGATGCGTTGGCTGCTGTCGTTGATGTCGCGCATGGTCTGCACGACCTGATCGACCACCTCGCCGCCCTGCACCGCGACGCCGCTGGCCTTGGCGGCAAGCTGGCTGGCGGCGCGCGCGTTGTCGGCGTTCTGCTGCGCGGTCGACCCCATTTCTTCCATCGAGGCCGAGGTCTGCTCGAGCGCACTCGCCTGCTGTTCGGTGCGCGACGAGAGATCGAGGTTGCCCTGGGCGATCTGCGCGCTGGCGCTGGCCACACCCTCGGCGTTCAGGCGCACCGAATGCACCAGGGCGCTGAGCGCGGCCTGCATCTTCTGCATCGCCCCGAGCAGGCGGCCGGTCTCGTCGCGGCTGTCGATCACGATGGGCTGCGTCAGGTCGCCGGCCGCGATGTGGTCGGCGATCGTGACCGCGTGCGCGATCGGCCGCGTGACGCTGCGCACGATGGACAAGGCCAGGCCCGCGCCCACCAGCGCCCCGGCAGCGAGCAGGCCCAGCATGGCCTGCTGCACCTGTGCCACCGTGTGGTCGATGCGCTGGGAGCCCTGGTCGGTGAGCTGTTCCTGGAAGCCGATCAGTGCGTCGATCTGTTCCATGTAGGTCATCTGCAGGGCCCGCGTTTCGTCGAGCAGCACGCGCCGCGCGTCCTCGCGCTGGCCGCGCCCCAGGATGTCGAAGAAGCGGTTCTGGCTCGCGATGAAGGCCTCGCGCGCCGACATCAGCCGCGCCAGCAAGGCCTTGCCTTCGGCCGTGGCGATGCGCTCCTGCAGCCAGCGGATGTCGTCCGCGATGCGCTTGCGGCTGTCGTTGATGAGGGCGCGCTGCTTCTGGATGTCGTCGGGCGCGTCCATGATCATCATGTTGCGCATGGCGCGCGCGATCTGGTTGACCTCGTCCTTCACCGATTGGAGGTGCCGCTGCTTGGGCATCAGGTCGTCGGTGACGGTCTGCACCTCGGCGTCGATCGCGCGCGTCTGCCAGATGGCCATGCCGCCCATGGCTGCCATGAGCAGCACCTGCACGGCAAAGCCCGCCGTGAGGCGCTGCGAGATGGAAAGGCGTTGGAGGAGGCCCATGGTGTTGTCCTTGGTGTCGGGGATCGGCAGAGACCCGCTGGCGGGTCCGGCTTGGCTCGGCCGGATGGCCGCGCCGCGCTTTCGGACATGATCGGCCCGCGGTGTGCCGGGAAAAGGCCGGAAACCGCGCGGGTGGGATCACCCCTCGCGAGCGCTCCGGAACTCCTTACGCCGTTGGAATTAAGGGGGGCCCCCCACAGGCAGCCGCCGGTTCACGCCGCACGGATCGCCCGATAAACCTTAAGAAATGAACTGCATAGGCCGTCTCCGAACTAAATAGTCGTGTTTATGACTAATTAGTCACGTTCTGTTCTGATGAGGCTAGTATCGCGCCCGCCGCGGCGGCATGGGCCGTGCGGCGCTCCCACAAACCCCACTCAGGCAGGACCCCCATGACGATTCAACGACGCAAGCTGATGCTTTCCGCGCTCGCCGGCGCCTCGGCGCTGGCCCTGGCCGGCTGTGGTGGTGGCGACGACGACCCTGTCGCGCCCGCCCCCGCCGCGCCCACGCCCAACCTCGTCGGGCTGGCGCAATCGGACGCCAACTTCACGACG